>Ga0210040_10002014_pt1 | contig 29464 bp, 27 predicted proteins | sample CryGeyCG12114_NA_FD_185462 | JGI IMG/M metagenome (GOLD analysis project Ga0210040, IMG submission 185462) | Groundwater microbial communities from aquifer - Crystal Geyser CG19_WC_8/21/14_NA (SPAdes) (version 2) | ecosystem: Environmental > Aquatic > Deep subsurface > Groundwater | place: USA...
AATTAGTCAAAACGAACCATTTAGTCAACTTTAGTCCCTAAATAGTCAAATACAGATAGTTCTAGTCAACTTTAGTCCATTGAAACCAAGTCAGTCAATGCTAAAAAACATTTAGTCCGTTTTTAGTGTCAAGTTTAGTCAATAACTTTTTCTGGTCAAAACTCTTGTCCTTCAATTTAGTCACTACTAACCAAACCATAGTCTAGCTAGCAAGCCAAATTGTTTCTGCACACTAAATAAAAATCCAACTTTCGTCTTTTGCTAAAAACTATCAGGTACGAAAAAGTGAATAATTTAGTTAGTTCAAGAATTGCAAACATTAGCTCTGCAAATGTAAACCTAAAACATTTATAATGGCAAGGACAATGGAACCAAAAAATAGATGTATAGGAACCTTCGCAATAATAATTTGCAGCAACACAGTCAAATGCTTTAAGTTTTTTCATTATAGTTTCATAGTTGAACCAATAGAAAATATATAGCATTCTGCATAGCAATCATGAACGAAACCAAATGCTCAGAAAAAAAGTAGAGCACAATATTTAGTTATTTAGTTAGTTAGGGCCGATGCATTACTATTTAGTTGATTTTTAATTTTACAAAACAGAGAAATATGAATTTATTTTTTATATTTATGATTTCATTTAGCAGCATGAAAGTTGCAATACGATGAGTTCAGCTAGTCTGTCAGAACTACATATAGAGATGATAAAGAGTAAACGTTTTCACATTTAGGTGCTCACACACAAATGAATTTGAAAAAATATGTGCGTTTAGTTAGTAACTGACTGCGAATTTTTAAAACCAAAAAGGTATGAACTATAGTTGAATTACAAATGCATTCTACATATGGGAAAAAATCCAATAAAAGTGTTGCTGAGCTCTTTTAAAGAGCTGTTGAAAAACAAATTGACATAACTGCGACTTGAACAATTCCATCCGCTGTAAGTCAATGTTTGTTTGTGTATTATGTATTTAGTTTAGTTTTTTAGTTAGTTTCTTTACATTCCAAATACTTTTATTCATATGTTACATACACTATTTTGGCCGGAACGTTGCACATACACAGCAAAACCAGCTACAGTTAGTCACATTTGAGAATATAATTACATTACGTTGTGTTGGCATTTGCACTATGAGTGTCTTTTCTTTTTCCCGAACGAAAATTTGAAGATTTTTATTAGTATTTGTACTATGCACAACCACATAATATATCCCAATGTTGTAACTGTATCTTGGCAGAGCTTACTTATAGTTTTATATAATACACCATGAAAAGGATGTTATAGTATACGAGTTTTGTATTAAAGCACTTTCCTGTTTACTTTTGTTTCCCAATAGCTACTTAGTTTGTACGAATGTGTTAACTTTTAGTCAGTATAAGAAGTGGAAGTATGTTTTGTTTGGACTTTTCCAAATCACTTCGTGGATGAGTGCATCTCTAGTCAATGAATGCAAATAAACTTTAATTTTAGTCATGAATTTATAGTCTTTACCATGTTCTAGTTTAAAGCTGTAGTCAAAAGAGCTATTGTCCATAGTAATTGTAAATTTGAATTATGAAGATTTTCCCATTAGTTTATCAGAGAGAGTTTCTGTTGTGGAAATAACATGTGAATAAGTTTAAGATAGGTTTAGACTACAAACTAGCTTAACTGAAAGGGAAAGTTCGCTTTCCTTTCTCTGAGAGTCTAATGAAATTAACAATTTATTGTACATTGTTATCTTTGGAAATATTATTAAAGTATTACTTAATTGGTCTTGCCAAGGTTAATATAAATGATGGATGGCATTGTGCTATTTTATTATATTATTGTCCGCCAATACAATTAACTTGTTGTTTACTTACTTATTAAGTCAGTATTATTACAATGTTGTTAAGTTTAAATATAATATAGTCTAATTAGCAGGCTATAGAAATTTAAAGTTGTGAGTTGAATTGAAATTCTAGGTGTTTCTATGAAGTGTTGTAATACTGTTGTTCCAATTCGTTTGTGTAATAAAAATTTGATTTCGAAAAAAATATCTTTTGCGAGAACAAATTACTTGCATATAAGTACCCACTTTTCTCCAGTTGTCACAGAGATACATGGTATTCGACGATCTAAGAATCTAAAGGCAAAGTTTCTTTAGAAATCATAACGTCTTTAGAAAATTTCCAGAACTGATAAGCCAGTCGGTACAAAATTGGCAAAAAATTTAAAGTATTTAGTAACTCGTGTCATCCACACCATTTTAAATGTCAGGAATTGTAAAAGGATCAAGTTCTCTGAGGAAGATTGTATACACTTCCTCTATAAGCAAGAAAACTCGTGGTTCAATTTTTTTCCTTCATGGATCTTGTATGCAAATTTTTCTTCTGTGTAATTTTTGCAGCTAACTTTTTCAAACTTATACTATGCGTTGCAATTTACAGGTGATAGTGGAGATGGTCTGCGAGATTGGTTAAAAAACACATTGAAACAGGATTTTTGCTTCAGAGATTACAATATTGTGTACCCGTCATCTGCCATGCGTCCATATTCTTTACACAAGGGCAAAGTGAGACACTTCAAAATGGAAAAGACCATATCAAAGGCAATAGATTTTAACTACATAAAGTGATTTTTTTTGTACAACTTCGTAGAATGCTTCAATTTGGTTCGATCGATTGGCATTGAATCCACAATCTCCAGAAGATATTCTCACCATAAATGAATCATGTAGTGATTTGAGTGAGGAAATTGAGAAGCAGTCCAAGACAAATAATATCCCTTATTCTAAAATGGTCATTGGAGGTTTCTCCATGGGGGGAGCAATGGCATTACATTTGGCTTATAAAATGTACCCACAAGTTGCAGGGGTGTTTGCGCTGTCTTCATTTTTGCCCCCAGATTCTCAAGTCTTTGAGGTGTGAGTGAATATTCTCTCAAAAGCTAAAGAGCTAAATGTTGTAGCTCACTATGTCTTTTAGGTACTAGAGACTCGTAAAGTTAGACCCAACGTGGTTGAACGACCAAAAAATCTTCCTAAACTTTTTATGACACATGGGATGAAGGATCCAATAGTATCTTTTGGATGGGGCAAGAATACGTTCCAAAGATTACGGGTGAAATGCCTAAAACTGAGGGTAGGAATACTTTTGAAGAATGTTATGAATAATTATGTCACTTCCAATTTCAGGATTTAGACGTGGAAGGACAATTTCATGTATTTCCATCTGAGAAACATTCTATCAACAAAATTCAATTGGGGATGCTCCACAAATGGATTGACAGTTGTCTATCAAAAGAGTCCAAAAAAACAAAGTGTAGTTATAGAAAACCGCATATAAATGACGAGATGCCTATTCCAATAGATGGTTGATGCGGCACAGCGAAAAATAACCCCTTTCATGCCATTCAACGTGCAATAATAACAATATCAGTATATTTAAAACAAAACATAATCATAAACAGGTTTAAAAGAATGAAAGAAAAACTATGCAACAAAACTATAAACTAGTCACTATCCCTATCCCAGTCTTTTAGAGTGGCATCCATCATGTAATTATCTTGCAAAGCGACCCACGCAGGCTTCTTAGAACTAGCTTTAGATTTCACAGATTTAACTTTAGATTTCCGCTTCATCTTCTTCATCTCTTCTTCGTCTTCTGATTTAATTTCTGGGTCTTCTTCTTTAATTTCTATATCTTCCGTGTCGTTGTCGGTTCCAATTAATTTCGATTTCTTCATGGCATTTTCAAATACTTGTTTCGTCCCTTTCAATACGTCATCTTTTTTGAATTCTGAATACTCGGATTCTTTAAGTTTCATTTGTATAGTTTTCTGTTGGATTGCGACTGCATTGAAAAGTTGCACTACCCCCCTATTTTGACGTTGCCAAAAACAAAGGGGTTACATTCTGTCTTTTTCACACTTACAGTGTTAAGTCTATAACCAACCTTGTAGCAACTTTTTTCAGCTGCTTTTCTGCATCACGATCATGATCATCAGGTTTTGTCCTGCTCAGGCTTTCCCATTCTTTTTGCTAAACAAAATTAAACACATACTCTCTACGAGATCTAAAAGAACTTTTTTTTCATTATTATAGCAATTTTATCACTTACAAGTTTTCTTTGTTTCCTCTCTAATTTTATAGCAGCTTTTAAAGATATTGAGTCCGCTAATTCCTGTTTAGTCTTCGGTTTTATAGACTCAACAACGGCAGGCTCGTTGGCTACAGATTGATATTGATCCTTCGACTTTTTGGACGTGTTAGTTTGTGGTACAATTTCAAAATCCGGTTTCCGCTTTACGTTGACTTTTATCTGTTTCTCAGGCTCTTTTTTTATCTACAAAGCCATAATAAATTTTGAAACTTAAGCGCCAATTCGTGGGGGGGGGGCGGTTGAAGGAGCAAGAAAAACTACAAGCATGATTTTTTAAACAGTGACCAACCAACCTCATAATCTTTCTTAGCTCTGGATAAGATTATATTTTTCTTCGCTTTGGGTTTGGTACTTCGTAAAATCTTAGACATAGAATCTGCCCACCCAGAAACAATATCGTCCTCTCCATTTGAACTTGCTTTCTCATCTTGTGAGTCTGCATCGACATTTTCGTCCAGCCTTTCCTGAATTTTACCTTCAACCATTGTGCCCACTTTCAAAACTATAAATACATGGAAGTCCCAAAATATGGAATGAGGAAGACGTGGTGACTACTATATTCAACTAGTTTTCAGGTAATTGCTCGAACTCATTAACTTTACGGTCTCAAATCCTTCTTTTTTTCTAGAAAACAATATTCTCACATGGTTAAATGTGTAGGGCATTCCCATTTGAGTTTGGCGGGCTTGTAAATCAATGCTCTACTTTAATTGGATGACTTACGCGTCTAAAATTCCATTATGTCCGTTTTCATGTAGAAAATGCAAACCATATAAGAAACTTTGTTTCATAATCTTACAACAATAGTAATGAAAAATTAGGAAAAATGTTGTCACACAATCTTCAGCTACATGGTAAAATAAATACTACATCTTGATTTATACCTAGAAACTTCATAAAAATGACAGAAAATATTGGTGACAAATCTGCGAAAGTTGCCAAAAGGGATTGCTTGGAATGCCGAATAATATCTGGACTGGGATTAATTGGATCATCAGCTTACGTGGCTCATCACACAAAAAAACTACAGCAGTCCTCCAGAATCGGTCAACTATTTTCTATAACATTTGCTTCTGGTAAGTAAATTGATAAGTCAGATTCGAATATGGATTTAATTTTGTTGATTCACAATTCCGCTCCTGTCATTTGATTTGTCATCTCTATCTCATAGTTTTACTGGCAGCTGGAACAGCTAGATTATTCAACCTACCGCCATTCAGGAAGTCAAACCAAGAAAGCTAGCATACTATAGACTTATTTACATAATGAATAGTAAGCTCACTTATTGTATAAAAAGTCACGTTTAATTTGGATTGCTTGAATTTGAAAGTCACAGACATGGTTGCCTATCTTATCAACTAGAATGAAAAACTAGAGAATTTAGGTCCCATACTTAACTAACATTGCTTAGATAGATACAGACACAGACGGAGTTTACAAAGCACATAAAATATTTAATCTCTAAAACTTAATGGACCGCGCTAGAGAGACACATTGAGACATCATCTTCCTATCACAAACAAGAAAACCGTCATAAATTCTTGTCAATTTCTTCAACAATACAAAATATTGCTAAAAATGACTATAGACTTACATTCTTTGGTTGCATATTCTTATCAAGATAATATGGTTAGCCTGTAGTAGCAGAATGGTGAGCATCACTACCTGCAACCGAACTGGCATTTTCCCTTCGCACCCAATCATGGGTACCAATTCGATCCAAAGTTATTCGTTGGGTTATGTCAGGCTCCAGAATATTACGAACTAAAGTGGTCAACGGAGAAGATAGAACATCCTTCACTCTAGAGCGGAAATCCCAACGACGAGCTAATTGATCTTTCAGAAGTTTCTTCAAGTTTGAGTCGTCAAATGGCATAGTGGCATTGACCATGATGTATAAAATGATGCCCATAGACCACACGTCAGCTAATTTGGGGTTATATGGGGTCCCACTAACAACCTATTGTGAAAGAAAATAGTTAATTTAGCACTTGTAGAAAAGCATACGCAGTTGCGCTGGGGAAAAATGAGACAAAAATTTACCTCTGGTGCTGCATAAGCTGCAGATCCACAATATGTCTGGCTGAGAACTCGCTTTCCTTTAAAATTCATGCAATGTGTTTGGTTTTAATTTCTCTCACACTACTTGGACATATGGGATTTGAAAAGTCAAAAAGTATTTACCATCATGATCCACACAAAAGCGAGCAAACCCGAAATCAGCCAATTTTACATTCCAATGACGTGACAAAAGAATATTCTCGCATTTCAAATCCCTGTGAGCAATATTCAGGGAATGGAGGTATTGAAGTCCTTGTACCATCTGACGGAACCAAATTTTCGCTTGTCGTTCCGGAACAAGTCCGTTTTGACGAATAAAGTCCAACATGTCTCCATTCTCTGCATACCGCATGAAGATGAACACCCGAGGTCCACGTTGCAATATACTGTGTACTTGAATAATATGGGGATTCTCTATCCGAGTGAGAATATCAAGTTCCCTTGGGAAAAACTTTTCCAAGAAATCTTTGGGGGCTCTCTCCTTGTCAAAAATTTTGCACGCCAACTTGACTCTTCGCCCACTTTCCGTATATTCTGCTAAATGCACTGTAGCGTATGATCCTTGTCCGATTTTCCGTGAGATCATGTAGCCCTTCTTTTCCAAAGCATTCACTTCGGAATTCGTGGGGCTCATCACGTTGGATGCCTTAGAAGAACTCATTGGTGCTCCGGGAATTTATACGCAATACTGAAGGAATGATAAAATATTACTACCTTGTTACTAATTTTTATTTTGTGATTATTTTTTATAGTGGTGGCATAAGCAAGGAAAAATTAATTGGATCAGGTAGAGCACAATAATTTAGAGGCTCTCGCCCTAGAGAATGTGAAAGGAAAGGGTAGTTTCTATTTGGGCGCACTGTCGTTTGTTTATATGAGAAAGAGTTAAGTCGACTTGGTAACCATAGCGTATTATTCAGGTTGAGAGAAAGTTTCGAAAATTCGAATCGGGCTGCTTCATAATGCGATTTTTCTGCTATACGTTTGAAAGACTTCATAGTTTTAGAAGCAACTTTGCATGCTCTACAGATGTCGCAAGGATTCAGTCATTCAAGTGAAAGGTTTGAGAAAAAATGTACATGAAACTGCGTGGTTTGAGGTTGAAGGACTACGTTTTCTGGGTTACAAGATGGTGGTAATTTATTCAGCCCTAAAACTGCCACACATAAACTGAGCATACGGGAGTGAGCATTATAGATTTACGATGGAAGAAATTTACCTTTAAAAACGGGGTTTTTGGTGAAAACACAGCCCAAGATGAAAAACCAAGCTTTCACCGTACGTTGTAATAGTGCTTGAGAGGAAAATAATTGAGCTCCACTCGTAATTCCCTGCCGTCGTGAAAGTATGAATGTTTTGCAAATGTAAATTATTAAATGCTATTAGCACTGCTGGTTATAATGGGAAACTTAACTGAAATATAATTGGGACGAAAAGATTTTTCATGCAAGAATGGAAAAAGATAACGAAATTGGCCAAGAATTTTATAAATCTATGCTACTTTGCAAGGTCAGTAAAAGTAGCAATGCAAACAAACGGTGACATAATCACTATGGTATCATTTTGACATGTACACATAAGGTAAGCGAGATTATGTGAGTAGGTTTTATTGTGGTACAATAAAAATGTTTAACGAGTATAGAAGTTTCCTAAAAAGAACAGTTTTCAATAGTAATTTATTAACGACCAACTTTTCCCAGGGCTGTGTCAGTTTTAGGATTTGCTGTCACAGTTTGAAGAGAAACGATGCATTCATTGATTTTAGTTTGCAGATCTCGTAAATCGTGAATAAAAAGTAATCTGAGAATCTGCAAACATTTGAGAACATGCAGAATTAAGAATCCATAAAAACAACATGGGAAGGCTATTATCATTTATTTAGTTTTATATACCTTGGCTGCATGACTAACCGCAGGACTACCAGATTTATTGTAACTAGAATCAGTATCAGTATCTTCAAATGGAAAGGGTGTGCCCTAACATGAAAAAAGATGATTATTTTCATTCTAAACATAAAAAATCTATACTTGAAGTTATGAAAGTGACAATAGCCGCGTGTCAATATGAAATACCTTTTGAAGACAATGTCTCCCTTTACTAATGGCCTCTTTCGAATATCTATCTTTAACGAGCTTGGCAATTGCTTCTAAGGTAATCAGGTGATTCACATGTTGAGTAACTTGTAATTTTGCAGCCAAAGAATTCACGCCCTCTACGAATTCAGGACTACTAACTGCATTAAAAAAATGCAAACGGATAGTCTCACTTCTCACAACACAGAGTTGCATGAATAGCATGAATATTAGAGAAACTACAAATTATATCAACTCTCACAATCAATGGTATCCAATGGATTGGCTGCTACCATTTTGGGGGCTTCTTGTTTCTGTTTCGCTATCAATTGGGAAGAAGCTTCTGCATATTTGTTTACTGCAAATAAGATCAAATGGAACATTTCATACTGGGAAAGGCGATTAATTTATGCTTTACTAAAACCTCTATATGCATATTTGCATATACACATACCATTGTCACCATATTCTAAACGGATAGCAACTGTTAAAAGGGAGTCCACAATCTCAGTAGGATTCAGTCCATCAACTGAGATTCCTAAGTCCTCCAGATATTGTGAATAAGCATTTGGCCAGTCTGGGGACTTAACATTACGTAATTTATCTCTCTCCTCTACTTTGTAGTGACGGATTTGTTGATCTTCCAGCCAAACTACCATATTTCTCAGGGTACTATCATCTAGAATATAAGTCAAATTATAAACTGCTAACCATTCAAAAAAATTAAACATGTCATTTCCAAGTAGTGGTTATATTCACCTGTCACTTTAAAATCATCCACTAAATGGTATCCTAATGCTGCCAGCTTTCTTCGACTCATCGTTTCTTCAGAATACAAGCTTTGTCAGTGACAATTTACTTTTTTTCAAATCAGCAATATAGCTAAAAGTGAAAGCATTTGTTGAAGCAATGACTATGCTCTCATTTCAACGCCTGTCAAAGGAAATTCAACTCCCCCAACCTTGTATATCAGCAGACAAAAGTTCCCAAAATCAATCTTCAACGCCGGTTGAAAATTTTTAATAAACAAATCTACTTGACCAAAAAATCTTAATAAATCTACATTGGCGCTCTGACGTATTTTTCGATGGTCCATTGCGGACGCTTCTGCTCAAAAGTAGCGTCCTCTACTGATTTGTATTCCCAATTAGTCGAATACAAGCCTTGTGATTGGTCAATGCCTGTCCAAAAGCATGCATAACGTTTCGGAGGCAAAAACCGCTGGCAGTGGCTTTTAGCTGGCATTGTTCTTTCTCGTTGTCAACCAACACTTGTTGAATTGGAGTGCCAGTGGCCACAGTATATCACAACGAGTGGTGGAGTTGTGTTGTGTGGAGCGGTAGACCAAGAGGATTGTAGCATTATTAATTTTAATTCGACTTTAATTATTGGGATTTCTTCTATCCTTCGGTAGTTGGTTAGTGGTCTTATATAACTGCCTCACCGGACGAACTAACAACGTTGAAATTGGACTTAGAAAACGGTAAGTAGAGTGGAGTCGATCATGGTTTTATTGCCTTCTCGCAGTTCGGTTAGAATAGTGATGGGCAATAGTCTTCACTCTTCACACATGCGTGATATGGTTTCTTCAATGAGGTCCTAATTTTGTAGATTTTGGAGTAAATCGCATATTTGGACATTACATAGGCTGATGCAGCATTACGAGGACTTGAGACTTGAGGTTGATGTGCCGGTCGATGGTCTGTGAAGCTTAGCTGAAGTAGTTGGACAAGAGTACGTGTATTGCAGCTTCTACTCTAAAGGATTGAGTCAAGTTTGATCGGTTGAAGTCGAAGAAAGATACTCTGCATTTTGGATGCATTCAGTGTCTGACTGACTTGCTGCGATTTGCGTATAGTCTCCGATCGGTTGCCATCAGTATGGACGATGACGTGGAAATGTTTCAAATGTATGGTGGGTCTGAAGCCGTGAAAGCTTTTCAGGTAAGTTGATTTAATTTACCCAAGATTAGTCAATTGGCTGAAATTGACTTAAAAGTCGCCGTTGCGTTACGTCAGTCTGTCATTTCGGCGAATACAATTTATGGCATCGAAAGCGCTTGGTCATATCATCACATTTCACATTCCTCATTTCGTTACATTGCATTAGATTGTGCGTACCCGTACCATGTGTACCGTGCTGTAAATTACCGTGAATCAAATTTAGCACGTGTTCCCCTCGAATGCCTGTTGGTAGACTAGAAGCTGTGGCACAAAAATGTTTTATGCATCAATAATTCGAGATCCATTTATTGATAGCATCATTGTTTATGTACAACATTTCTCAGAATGTCTATGAAAGTATTTGATAATACGCCGACTTTACTACTTCTCATTTTATACTGGTGTTTCAAATTTTCGGTCCAGAGTCCAAAACGAACGATTCCAGTTTGCAAGCATGTAGAGATACAAGTATTGTATAGTATAGTGGTCCGGATTTAATTTCCTTCGTTCTCAATTGCCTTGCCGTGTCCTTTGCATTGGTTAATCCATTTTGACCATTTCACTTAACTTTAGTTCTTGTAATATTTTCATTCGTTCATTGGCCTTTGCATTGAGGAAGTAACTAGCTAGCCCTTCCCGAAAAGTGACTGCGTTATGTCCTCGTAAAATCTAAGTATAAGTGGGTTAGTCGATGAAAGGGAGATGAATTGATTTAAATTGAAGCAAGCAGCTGGAAATATGGAGGAGGGAGAGAAGGAGAAGTACGCTCACATCACATTGTTCATTCCAGCCCTAGCAGGCTGTAGTTTAATTATATGTTTTAGTGAGTGGACCTCTACACGAGTTTGCTTGAGTGAATAATGATTCATAAATGTCAATTGACTAGTCACTGCTAGAGCTCTATTATTGGAAAGCTTAAGTTACAGTAATAGTAAAATATAGTCCACATTCCCACCTTTTCATTATAGGATTATATTCATAATTTTTTGAGTAATGTAATAAATAGGCGTAGTGTAAAAGAATAAGTAATGCATTTATTAAATATTTATTAAATAAATATATAAATAATATATAATAATATTATATTATAATAATATAATATAATAATAATAATAATTTCTCTTCAAAAGCGACGATTGGTGCACAAGTTACTCATGAGAAAATTAGGAGTAGTTTTTGGTTTCTAACTAAGCATAACCTTTAAAGTTCGTATTGTGTCCATTATAGTGCGCACAGAAAGTCAAAACCACATATTGTATTTCAGTTGCACCCTTTTTGTAAGTTCAAGGGAGCATTTTGTGCATGAAACTGTGCTAACTCGCTTGACTGTTACTAGTGTGAGAATAAGATCTGGGATGACATTTATTTGTGTCATTCCCTACTGATGAAGAATCGCATGGCATGGATGGCATGTGTTTAGTTGATTGTCGACTAGTACTGGTAATCTAAATATGCATGCAGGCAGACATAAAGTCTACCATTGAAACAGCCAGCAGCTAGTTCCCCTTTTAGCTCTTTTCAATGTATTCTGCAGACTAAATAGACTTCAAAAACTATAGTGAGGGAAAACTACTGCTAACTGCTAACTAGAAGCAGGCAGCCATCGTTTGCAACATCCATTTTGTGTCGAGTTGGCCAACTAAATACTTGGTAATTTGATAAGGAAAAATTTAAAATTCAATTTCAAGTCTTTGTCCTTTTGACTGACTGTGCTGTTCCGGTTACCTACTGGAAATGCTAATGAAAAATAAATTAGAATAAAGTGTTCTCGTCCGCTCCACACCACACACTGTTGTACCAGCTGCGGTGAAATAAGGACAATGATATTTCTGGTCCGTACATCATCTTACTATGCAACAAAGCGTTCATGTTCAATTCTTTTCGTGACGCTTGCTTTAGAGGCTCAGTACAGTCGCATAGCAGCTCCTCTCATCATTAGCATCATGATGGAGCAAGTAAAAAATGCGAAAATGTATATAAATGGGAATGTAATACAAGTTTCTTGTGGAACTGCTCACTGGTTCTCTCATACTCTTCTATGATGTAGTTAGCTAGTTTGTTAGTAATGTATCCTGATAAGGTAAAGCATTTGAATTTCATAGACTTTTCGTGTGGCTACAGCCTAAGGCAACATGTTGCGTCTTTTTTACTGCAAAAAGAAAGACGGACGGGGTTGGGCTTCCAGTGGGAAAAGAAATGAACATTTTTATTTATTAGGTACGTACCTTTGTTCAGGAGATGGATAAAAGCGAGTCCATAGTCAAGAAGGTGCGATCACAATTCAAGAAAATATATAAAATATAATATGTATATGAATAAGTTATAAGTGTACCTATCTTTATAAACTCCTAGGTTAGCTACAGCATAAAGCTGCCATAGTACATGATGAGGGGTCGGCCTAATTGTTGTTCTGAAAACACTAACTCGTCGTTAGTTAGGGGAGACTCCTTCCAACGAAAGGTACATGGGGAAAAAATCCTTTTCTTACCTGAATTTGTAGCGTCTGTCGAGAGTTACATTTTTTCCCCTCAGTCAGTCAGTAGCGTCTTCTTTTCTTCAAGCGTGGTGTTCGTATAGGGATAGCTCTGTTCTTTGTTCTGTGCTGTTCCTGTGTGCATCAAGTTTTCACAGCCGGATTCAAAAAATTTTAGGGAAATATTTAATCCTTTCATTCGTTGCAAATTTATTCCTTTGTGTGTCATCTACACGTGTGATTTGAAATGGTCCAAGGGATTTACAAGCTAGGTAGTCCAGGTGCAAACTCGGATTCGATTAGAAAAATTAAACTGTTTTTTTTGTTCATCGACAATAAGTTACAAGACCATGGAAATAGAGGAAATCACGAGATGCTTTTGGGGTCGTTGCATCTCCGTTGTACCAAGTCCAGGTTGAAATGTGTGAATTGTACTTGATATTCTTCTAATTCACCATCACCAATCACCACCAAAGGAAGAGCTAGATATGAATATGTGATTTTGTAATATTAGTCGAGAAAAATCCTATCTATATTCGACTCGTCTTTTCCTTAGGTTTGTTTTTATTTATTCATTCCTTCTCTTGTATCTATATTTCTCAGGAATTTTTTCACTGTCCAGTATGAGTTTTATATTCAGTATTTATTTTGTGGAGTGTTGCAGCATAGTCAGTTATTTCATTGGTCAAGTTGAAATCATTCAAGATAAAAATTGCTTTACACCTTGAAAACTTCATTGTACTGTTGAATTGTTTCTCCTTCTGGCTGGACCATTGTTCTGCGATAAGAGTGTGTTGAACTTGAGCAAATTTACTTACGTACATACTTATTGCCTATTTGCATAAGTTTTTATCTGCTCCATGCATGATTACCTGTACTGGTTTCGCTGTATGACATGGATAAGGTGAAATAGGTTGTCCAGTAAAAGTTATGCTAGTAGAGTTGCCCCGCTATTCCTTATCACGGTTAGCGGTCTACCTGTTGATCTTTTTCATCCATACAAACAAACGAGCCTCTCGAGTATGGTGTTCATGTCAGCAAATTTACAGATTCATACAATTTGTATTTTCCTTGTCTATTTACTGGGTTTGATAGTAAGTAAGCTTAAGTAATTTTAGTAGAGTCTAATCTAATCCATATATATTTTTAGCTGGGCAAGCCTCATCCACGACAGATAGATAGTTCGTCGGCCTGGGCCCTACGCATATATCCATCCAGAAGAGAGTATATTGTATGTATTTAGCTTATATAGTAGGTATAAAGTCTTAATCATCAACGTTGTGTTAGCCGAAGTAAGGATTCGTCCAGACTGAATATATCAATCTGTGATGGCCGGAATGAGATGTATTTTTTCAGTGAGCTAGTTAGTTACTTGCTAAGCTGTTTAGGTTGCTACCCTCAATCCTGCTCCCTATGATTGATAAGAAGAAAAGTAAGAGTTTTTTGTTTGCATGCCACCTCTGTTATGTGTGAGTATAATAAGCTGGTTTTAAAATCTCCATACGCACACTAAGAGTTTTTGACGTACGTAGCTCTGTGTGCATTGAGACTGGATCTTCGGTATGTGATATCATGAGCGAAGTTGTACTTTACGACATGTAGTAGTTAGTTAGTATGTTCACCAAATGGAATTTCCTTCGTACATTTGTAGTGACGTCCACGCAGCAAGAAAAGAGCCTGCATCTGAAAAACTATGGCTGTTGCTTTTAGCTAAGCTAGTTGTAGTAGTTTATTAGAAGGAGCGTGCATTTTCTTTGTACATTGGTGTTAGTCTAGTCAGTAGGGTGGTTTTTTCAGTGGTTTATAAAGGCGAGCTGTAATATTTTAATACAGAATGAATGAGGCAGGCATGGAACTTTTTCTTTAAGCGAATCTATGTTCTTGGCAATATAGTCAGTTAGTTTAGGGTTGGAGGAGCAATAATCTTCTTATGTCTAGCATGCTAGTTAGTTAGGCGTTCACGAGGAATCGAGCCATATTCAAGGTTGGCGTGGGTTTCTCATTCTTGTATTCATCCAGCTTTTAGTCTCGACCGTATATGCATAAAAAGCATGCGATGGTTTTTGTTGTTAGACCATCGTTATTGTTAGTTAGTTAGTTATAGTTAAAGGTACTCGCACACACACTACGCAATGTTATATATAACTATTGCCTTTCTGTGTGATAAAATAGTAAGTAGTAGTTGGAAATAAATATGCTGCAAATCAGAAGGAGTATATAGAGATGGACTGACTCATTATTATGACGATGTGTTGAGGCTACGAGTTGAGTTAGTGTGTGAACTCCATCATCAAATTAAGGTTTCATGATGAATTAAGGACTGTGAGACTCGCTGTACAGTACAAGTCTCAAACAGATGAGTCAGTTTTCAGCTTTTTTCCTATTACTTATTCAGTTAGTACTAGCTATAGTTAGTTAGGAAAGGATAGATAGATGTGTATGAAAGGATCATAAATTGTAATCATATCTTGTATTCGCTCTCATGTTTGCCTATATAACGATCATTATTAGTTTTTATGTATCCATTTGGTGGAGCAGAGTTTTAGATTTCCATGTGTGTAGTACGAATAAAAGTGGTAGTAGAAATGTTAATAGTGGTGACACAGTACAGTAACCAAAACTTGTGCATTTATGTATTTGGATTTTGGTCATGGAACATAGATGTGCCTTCCTAGTCTATAACTATTATTAAGGGAGAGAGTGAGAATGTTTTTTTTGCCGAGTTGAGTTAGTTAGTAGTTGGTTTGGTTGGTTAGGGTTTTGGTATATTGAGTTGGTAGGAATAAAATATAATATGAAACGTAAGCGGACTTTAGTTAGCAATAATAAGTAAATCGAGGTGAATGTATTCCTTTAGTGAGTGAGTGACTATAGTGTGGTTAATTTCAATGGTTTACGTCCCAGTATCTCCCTCGTGAATCCAATCATGTACATATATTGTAGTCTCACTTTTTTTCGTTGGTGATGGATGTTGAGCATTATTATTTGAGATTTTTGAGTTCTCTGTGCTGCTCCAGTCAGGTTGAATTGGCTTCAGGCGGTTTTCCACCCCATTTTACAACTTTGTAGTCTTCGTACCTTTACCTTACTCTAGTGTGTCTGGATTGGATGAAAAATTGTCCAGTTGACTCTGTGTGTATGTATAGGATTGAAGAAATGTAGAATTACTGAACAATAGCAGCAATGAGAATGAGTTGATGTAGCGAGCTTGTGAGTTCATTTCGAGTCTAATGTTGGCTGCTAGACGATTTTTTTTTAATCAGGACTGTATAGCTGATGAGGAGATACAAAATGTTGGATCCATTTTCAATTATTCTACTATGTGTCGTGAGCTCGAATCATCTTGGTTGGTAAAGTAGAAAATGGTAGTGATAATTTTTTTAGGCATAAAAGACTGCACGCACCTTACGTATACCTTCCTAAGGCCAGCTGTCTTTATCGTGGACGCTAGTTGAGTTTGTAATATTAAATTTGACTGGTAATTTTCATTTGTTTGGTCAGTCTGGTGATCGATTCTCGATTGCTTTAACTAACTACAACGGCTCATAGTCATAGGTAGTACTAGTAGTGGTATGACTGACCTGAGTGTATGAGTATGAGTTAGTTAATTACAACAACAGGAAAACAGGATCTTTCCTTGGCTAGCGTTTTTTGGTGTCGCAAAACGCTCTTTCATCGACTCCTCTAAAAAGTACATGAGTGGAATTTTTTTTTGTCCAACTTGCAGAACGCGCATCACATGGCGAATGTGAATAAGAAATGAGCATCATATGTGTAATCTGACGGGTTACAAGTTTTCGTTTAGTAATGAGAGTGAGTGAGTAGTTCTACTGAAAAATGAGTATGTTGAGCAACTAGCTTAATACGTGTTGGATATAGGCATGTGTAAATTTTTTTGTTGAATTACACATACACACAGGCTCTGTCTGTCCTTTTACCTAAAATGCTCATAAAGGGTTGCGAAACTGAAAAGAATGGTAGTTTCATGTAAGCGTCTCTTAAAGCCTCCATTGTTCAACTGTTGTTTTATTGGCATATTTTACGCGGGCTAGCACTAGACGTGTTTTTTTGGTACTGTTTGTTTTTGTTGTTTAGTTGTGTTGCTCTGTGCGCTGTGCCTTTTGTTTTATGGAGTTGTATAGAGTTTAGGATTTAGGAATTTTCTTCTAGTTTTAAGTACTAGTGGAGTTTTGGATTTGGATATGTTTGAGAGGAAGTAAATAGATCCGTTTCATTTTATGAATGTGTGATTTTCCATAATTGAGTATCCTATGGATTTGGTTTCTGGTGTGACTATTTTCAACATGTGTTTCTATCAGACACGGTACCCGGATTGTAAGACATTGGTCCCGCCAAAATTGGTGTCCGTTCCCATCATTCACGTCCAATGCAGGTTTGTAGTAAAACTACGTTATGCTAATTGAATTCACACATTCGGGGTCTAGTCTTTTCATTGTGATTTAAGTCCAAGGTACCCAAAGTTTAGTTTGTATGAAGGGATACACTTTTAGGAATGAGGAAGATGTATTCAAAATAAAAATAAAAAGAAGGGTGGGAAAAGTTTTTTTTTTTTGGCGTCTCTTACTTACTTCTGCTTGTCTAATTTGCCTGATCCCTGTAAAAATCTTATCCATTACATAGCACAAAATGCATCTGTGTGTATTTACACAGTTTTTCACTCACTCAACGACTGTATGATGAGGGATTGGGCCGAGGCTCTCGGAAATACAGATGCCCTAAATATCTTGAGTTATATAGTGTATAGACGGTCTGTATAAGTACTTAAGTGGTTGATATTCGTTTTTTTCGTCAAAAGAAATGGTTTGCACGAGCAGTGTTCGTTCCCTTTACACATTCCCTTTATCTATCTGGTGTGCATGATAACGGTCCCTTGGAAAAGTGTAGAGTTTTAGAGTTGTAGAGGTGTCTTCTCATATTCTCCTAAGCTTACTTCTACTACTAGACAGGTTCGTCTATAAAGTCTGATTAATCTTGTTCCCCTTCCCTGTTCCATGGTGGATAATGGTTCAATGGTCCTTTCTTTAGACCTAGCTTGGTTGGAAAATGGAGGATTCAAAGGCAATGGGAACGTGTGTTCTTTGGGAAAAGGTATCGTTAGTAAGTAGTACTAACTAACTAAGGAACAAACTATAGTAATTGTATGGATAGTGAAGGGAAAAGGAAGGGGCAGATGATTTTTGAGGACGAATAATAATAAGACCATGTAGTGAGTGAACCTTTGGCGTTTCTTTTCTTTTGTAATACCTTTGGGGATGAAATGAAGGTAAGTTAGTAAGTGACTAGGGTGTAGGGAAAAAGAAAGGTAGTTCGTTAGCTAGGTACGTCCACATAATGGGAAGAAGGGATGAGCATTCTGCATCATCTTCTTGCACCTGGCTCCACAGTCTGTGAAGGTTCTTGGAAATTTTCGGTAGAAAAAATCTTTTTACAGCGTGTGTATAGAGATGCATCACTGGGATTGGTCTGTACGTACCTTTACCTAGCCTAATAAATTGGTGTACTTTGGTTTTCCGTACACCTATAAGGAAGGGCCACTGTACCTTGTTATTATTGTGAAGACGCTAAAATTTAGGTTTGCCTGGCATTTTTTTTGGCTTGAGTTAGTTAGACCGGGATCGTCCGTTGAGATTTTTGCTTTCTCACATTCTCTTCCTGTATGAGCGTCCTTACGGTGCAGAGCGTCTCTCTTCTTCCTCAAACATTCAAAGTGCGATAAACTTTTGTCTTGTTGTGCTAGCTTAGTTAGTTAGTTGAGATTTGGATTCAAAGGAATGGTAGTCTCGTTTCGATTTTAGCAGTGCACCGAACCTCGGGGTTTTTGGAAGACTTAAAAAGAAGAAAAAAATATATCATTTCGAAACTCGGTGGGTGTGCCTCTAGTGCTCATTGTTTTTTAACGTGAGACTAGATCCACACTCATCAAGGTTTGAAATGGACAATCAACTGGAAGATGGAAGAATGGAGTGATTTTTGGAGGTGGAAAGTAAAAGAAGAAACCTGAGATTTCTCTAGGTGTGTAGGAACTAGTGCATGTTGAGTCAATCCATGACTAGATCCATACTCATCTAAAGAAGTCCGGTTGTCAACTTAATCAGCATTGCTTTTCCTCAACAGTGTGAGAATCAAGAATTGGAGAGCATGTAACTTGAGCGGGATGCATTTTATTTTATTTTCTGCAATGTGGCGAGAATGCTTTGTAAACTTTTATGGTCATAAAATAATATTAAAGTTGATCGTATTAGTAAAAATGTGTTTCAAAGGCTGGAGTGGAAGTTTTAAAAAGCTATCCTTTGTACTTGATACGATGTGGCTGGAATTATTGGTTTATTTTACTGACTCGACTGTAGAATTTGACCAAGTAAGTAACTTAAGTTGGTTAGTTGTTTAAAAGAAATGGCTTGAGTTTTGAGTTACGGATGTAGTTAGCTTAAGGTCAACGTGCTGCTGTAAATGCATTTACTTAAATACTGGACTCGATATTCAATGTATCATAAAATAAAGGAGACAAAAAGAATTGCGATTCGTTTGATTGTATCGTTGGCCCCGTTTGATGCAAATTATTATGAAATCTCATTAGCATAAGCTCATAACCCATTTTATTTCCCATCATGTGTGTCTTTTTGTTTGCATAGGCTGTGAAAGTTGAGCCGCAAATGGTGGAGGAAGATGAGGAGGAGAAGGAGCCAAGTTCAAAAGAGCTCCCTCCAATAAATAAAGTCGTGTTCAAAGAAACTCCTAAGCATCGGCGGGAAAATGAGCCGGTGCGGCCCAAAGTTGGCTTCAGTCCTCTCTGTGCCAGTCCTTCAACGTACTTACAAAATCTTACATTTCTATAGGCTCTAGAATGTATCGTAGACAAGTAGACATGCACATAGATAAGGTCCAGCAGCTGACCATATTATTTTATGGCATTGTCCTGTAACTTTTTTCGTCATCTTGGTTTGAGTTGGTTTGGTTTGTCTTGTCAATGTATGTAGGGCTACGCATGCGTTATCCGAAGCTAGGAGCTACACAAGCCGCTCCAAATCAGGGGATGTAGTGTTCCGCTACAACTGTAAAAATTCCGACCATTGGATGCCACCTGTAGAGAAGGGTACATGGAAACTAGAGTTCGAGTCCATTACTGCTCAAGCAATGAATAAGGAATATAAGGTAGTTTTAGTTTAGTTATAGTTACTTAGCTGGTTCTAAAACGCGTTCCCTAACTGATAGTAGTAGTATAGTTAGTTAGTAAGTACCTTTGCCTACTTTCGATTTCCTTGCGTTAGTTTATTAGTCAAGTTGCGATTCAGTGGAAAAAAGACGCTACCTGTGCATTATTAAGGGGACTTCTTACTGTAAATCCGGTATTAAAACTCCAGCCTACATCTTGATCTTAACTTCATCCTATTATCCTATATTACTCCTCCAGGATAAGAAGTCTATGAAATAATAAATCTCCAATCTATATTATAAATAGCTCTATCCAAAATATAACTTTTTGCCATAATGTTATGAATAATGAATGATAAATAGCATCATGATAAATTCAAAGCAGCGATATGTATCAATAAAAAAATCAGAATCAAAATAATCATTAAAAAAATCGAAATCAAAAAATCAATTCGTTGGCCAAGAATAATAGGTCTTTTTGAGAAAAAGCTACAGCAATTCAATTTTAATGAACTTTAAAAATTGTTATAACTTCAGCTTATATCATAACTTCACCCTATATTGCTCCTCCAGGTTGAGGTCTGCGAAATACTGTAACAACTAACAACATCGGGTATTTTAATGCTGGATTTACCGTACTTCTATTTCTAGCAAGTAGTAAATAACTAACTATATGTATGCAAGTCAATGGCAATGACTTTACTCGTTCGTGTGTTCAATTTAACGATTTTTATCCACAGTTTATGCTTCATAAGGCCAGGGATGTCTCTGCTATTCTGGATGAATTTGTGAGCGAACAAGGCCTGAAGATTTTGGAGGAGCAGAATATTCCAATTCGACATAGTTTGAAACGATCTTCTTATGTGAGGAAAATGAAATGCCAGAAAGTATAGCTTGCTTTTGATGGGATATTTGTATTTGATTTTTCATGATGATTGTGAATAGGAGGAATCCGCTTACATTGGTAGAATTCGGGGAGATGGCGGTAAATTGACTGCCAGTGGAATTCTTTTGGAAGGAGATCGGAAGACGAGTGGAGGACATGTGGTGTCATTGGATATGTCATCGGTAGATGAATATTACGTATTTCCGGGACAGGTGGGTGATTCATATTAATGAGCGTATAAAGATGGTAGATGGTATATTAGCATGCATTTTTGTTACTCATCTCACCTGTTGATCAGCATATGTGTGGTGTGTGAGTAATGTCGATTTACTGGCCTTTTCAGTTTCATGAATGTTTCGGTGTTGAATGTTACTCATGTTTTTAAGAAATACATTGGTAGCATATTTGATTAGTAATGTTTTTAAGTCATTTTGGTTGCTTTAAAGGTTGTATGCGTCAATGGGACTAATAACATGGGGAAAACCGTGAAAGTGAGCAAAATGTTTACTCCTCTGCCGTTTACTACAAAAGAAATTCCATGTGCCGATAGCTCCAATGCAGGTGATAAAAAATGCACTGTTGGATTTGTGTAGTAAAGGGATGAATGCTGGGAAATAAAGAAAACAAATATTTATATTGTGTAGGGCCGCTTAATATCATAATCGCATCTGGACAATTTACACCATCTGATTCTCTTTCATTTGACCCGTTGACTGATTTGGTGGAAGTAATTAAACGGGATGCTCCGCAAATATGCATTTTGATCGGCCCATTCTTGGAAGCTTCACATGAAAAAGTTGCAGAATTGCCGGTTACCTTTGAAGAACTTTTTGTGAATCAAATGGTATCTTTGAAGGAAACTTTAAAAGATGTGGATACCCAAGTGCTGATTGTTTCTAGCCACAAAGAAGCTCATCATGTGCCTGTTTATCCTACTCCACCGTATAAAGTTGATCTTGAAAGGTACAATCGTTATTTTCACGATTGCTTTCATTGCAGAGAAGCAATGATAAAAATGGCTAGATTTCAAAATATTATATTTTCTATTGTCAATTCAGTTCGGAAAAACTTGTAATGCTGCCCGATCCATCATTCATTTCTGTCGGTGGAATAAAAATCGCAGTTACATCTACTGACATTTTGATGCATTTGGGAAAGAGTGAATTAGCTTGGTAAAAAATTGAGGCAAAGTTTAGTTTATGGGTTTGAACTGGAATCAAAGTTTTAAAAATATTTTTGTATTATACAGTTCTACTATCAGCAGTGATCGTATGGGAAGATTATCTCGTCACATTTTGTCTCAACAAAATTTCTACCCCTTGTATCCTCCAGATGAGAGCGTTCCATTTGACACCGAAAAATGGTCGTTGCATGCACAATTGTTGTGTACTCCCCACATTTTGATTCTTCCATCGGATTTGCGTCATTTTGTGAAAGATGTGGATGGCACAGTGGTTGTCAATCCTGAAAGATTGACCAAAAGAATCTCTGGAGGGACTTATGCTCGTCTTCAACTTGATTTGTCTGGCGATTCTATGCGGTTTTCGGTTGCGGATTTTTTGACGGGAGAAATCATTAAGATTTAAATGTAATTATTACATGAATGATTTATCGTACGGCGGAGAAGGTCAAAGACATTTCTTCAGTTTACTTTTCTTTTGTTTTTTTATTCATTACGTAATTTTACATACTATTTGTATTCCTTACTGATAATATTGGTGGTATGTGGTCTTTTTAATTCATGGTATATCATAATAAAAACCACTTTAAAACTATGTAGTGTCCTCGCTCATGAGTAATTCTGCAATTTTTTTTCGCATGACAAATAACTCGCATGGAACTCAAAGCTCAGTGACTATATTTTCGTTTTCTCAGTATCATTAAAAACAATTATGCAGAAAAAAACTAACCTATTAATTGCTCGGCATAATAAAAATAACTTATGGCAAGAAAGGAGGCAGCAGTTTTAATTCATGTCTATTGTAATATATAAATTCCGTTTACACTATACATTGCTTGAGCGAATGCAAAATTATGGACCAGTGAGGAGTTCAATGGACTACGAAGCCATTGGGCAAATGAAACCGCAGGGAACAAAACTTTCTCGCTCAAAGAGTCAACTTTACTTTGTTATCTGAGCAGCAGGTGATAAAATTCGTGTGATCGAGTGTTAATTTTGATTGGTGAAAGCCAGTACTAAAAGGTAATTTTTTACTCAGTTAACTTAACGATTACTGATTGCATCTTCTTACTTGATAATCCTCATTGCGTCATCTCCAAGAATCCACTAAATTGAATGAGTGGGATTGGGAAGCACGTGTGTTGTAGTAGTTAAAAGATCTTTAAGTTGGCCGGTAAAAGTTGTGCCGGTTTCATTCTCCAGAATTCCCATTTCCGTGCCATAAAATTTGCGTATTTTTGTAAAATTATCTTTTCTTGATAAACTGTAGCATTTATTACTCTCCTACATACGCATTTTTTTATCATTTTCCTTTCAAATCCAGAGATGGACGGCCTGTCGAAATTGTTTATTCGGGGAAGGGGTAGAATTTTTAGTCGATATAGGCTAAGTAAAGTTACAGTAGCCGATGATGTGTCGGCCCTTGCAAGGAACCGTTTTGATAGTTTTCAATCCCGATATTTTGCTCACCATATGCATCAAACTGGTCAGAAATGTAATCTGGGCTTTCATAACCCAAAGATAATTCATCATAGGTAATGTTCCAGAATAATCATTGGAAGTGTAGTGTGTGATAAACATAGGCTTATGACCCTAGTTTGATCTTATCAGCTGGCAGCTTTGGATGATAAATGTAAAATCGTCATGCTCAATTAGATCATTGCAGTTGTGATAACTTTTGAGTACAAGTCAATTAAATATATTCATTTCATTTGTTGTCTTTGAATTTAGATTTTTGGGAACCTCCCCAGTGGAATTGAATTACAGCATCAGCCCTGTTCAGGCGTCACAACAACTTGCTCAGAAAAAAATGGATTCAAAAGCTATGAGTCACTATATGATTCCCTTGGATCAACCGGTGGTAAACTTGGAATGCCAAGTCGCTTTTGAAAATCTTACAAAACAGGAGAAAAAGTATGCCCATCATTTGAGTTTGGCTTCTTGGCAAGGTGGACTGATTACTTTGGTTCAGGTAATAAGATAAATTGCCATTTTTGTGATCTGTAGTAGTAAAGGATCATCATGCCCCAATCATGCAATTTCAATTTTATAGACATCGCTAGAATCTCCGATTATCTTCTGCCTTTTGCACAAAATGTTCAAGACTGTTGGCATTGAAGGATTGAAAGAGGCTGCTATAAAAAAATGCGGATTTACTGAAGATGAATGGACGGTAGAATTTCTAAACTATAAACTTAACAAACAAAGAGACAAACCTCTCTGTTGTTAGCTTGGTAAGCTTGGTATTGGGAATATAAAGTGACAATTAATATTTTATAGGCGTTGGAAGTGTACACTTGTGGAATTTTCTTCAATATGGGCAATTACAAAGGATTCGGGGATACCAAGATTATTCCTGGCTTGCCTATGGATAAGCTCGAAAGTTTAGTCATGATGACAATCGTAGATGATGTGAAACTATGGAGTGCAGTGAAAGACAAAATGTATTCTTTGACAGATAAGGAAAAACAACTTGGGCTTGGAGACAAGGTATTTAATTCTTTGTTTTGTCATAGTTTGTCTATATAGATGGCTAGTTACTATGCTAGATTGTCTCTGTTTTCGTTGAAATAATACCCAGTTTGGCAATCTCACTTCTTGCGTAGGGTGTGACAACGTATTTCTCCAACAATTGTACTGATGAGGATGCTCAGCTTATCAACCGTTTTATGAAAGCTCAAAGTATTGAGGGGTATAACACTCGCGTTTTCAAAACTGTGGATGGTGGAGTTAACAATTATGAAGTTAGTGATTAGTTGTTTGTCTGAATTTCAATTTTTAAAAGAAATCATCGTAATTGAATTGATCTTTGTATTTTCCAATTAATGTAATTAGATAAGATGTGCCGGTGCTATGAAAACTAACGATGGCGTAAAAAGTATTGACTTTGAGGGGGCCAAGGTAAAAATCACATCTGGGGACTATGCTCCTCTTATGCAAGCTGTGAATGAGCAATTGCACAAGGCTGTGGTAAGTTATAATCAATCACATGTGTCGACGAATAAATATTTATGTTTATTTTCACTTGGTTGGAGTTAAGTGGCAAGTGGAACTCGAAAATGAAAATTTCTTTTTTTTAACCCAGCCCTTTGCTAGCAATGATACAGAAAAAGAAATGATCAAATGCTACATTGATAGTTTCGAAACGGGATCTCTGGATGCTCACAAGAATGGCTCACGATATTGGATTAAAGACAAAGGACCTGCCATCGAAACGTAAGCTTATGATTATTTTCATTAATAGTTCCGCAGGTTTAAGTTATGCATAAGGTGAATCAGCATTAATAATTGTGTAATTATGTTCCAAAATTAGTTACATTGGTTTTATTGAAACCTACCGGGATCCTACTGGCGTCCGTGGAGAATTTGAATCCTTCGTGTCCATTGTTAATCGGCCTATGTCCTCCAAATTTGCCACTTTGGTGGACAATGCTGAAACATTCCTTAAGCTTCTCCCATGGGGCAAAGATTTTGAACGTGACGTGTTCCTTAAACCAGATTTTACTTCTTTAGACGTTCTAACTTTCTCTGGCAGTGGCATTCCTGCTGGAATTAATATTCCCAACTGTAAGTCTTAGTTTTACAAGCTAAAGAAACTATCCATAATGCATTGGTTAAAACTTTTCCTACATTCTACTTTATGAACTTTCAGATGATGAGATTCGTCAAAAAGAGGGCTTTAAAAATGTCTCTTTGGGAAATGTAATCCCAGCTAGCTTTAAGGAGAGTAAACTCCCATTTTTGTCTGAAGAAAACAAAGCAATGCTTCTCAAATACTTTGTTCCATCTTTTGAGGTGAGCTTAATTTGTAAAACAAAAACTTTAGTATACTCTAATTATGCTGTATAATTAATTTGTATTGCTGGTGTTTATATAGTTGCAAGTTGGGCTTCATGAACTTCTTGGACATGGTTCTGGAAAAGCCTTGAAGAAAGAAGCTGATGGAAAATTGAACTTTCCAGCTGATTTAAAAAATCCTTTGACTGGTGAACCAGTAAGTACTTTATATTTTCTACTAAAATCAACTGAGCCAAGATTGAGTAGTTGAATTCGCATATTGAGTACGCCAGTAGGCGTTGAGTCAGTTGAAGTGCATGTATCGTTGAAATCACAAAAAAATGTACATCTTTTTTAGATTAAGACCATGTATGAAGCCGGTGAAACTTACGATTCAGTATTTACTACCATGGGCTCTGCTTATGAAGAATGCAGAGCAGAATGTGTTGGTCTTTTGCTCTCCGTGGATTCTTCAGTGTTGAAGTAAGTTTCATTTCCTCGTTAGTTTCATTGGAATTGCCTGTGGAAAAGCTAACTTTTTAATTACAATTATCAAGGATTTTTGGACACGAAGGAGAAGAAGCAGAGAACGTAAAATATGTGAACTGGCTATCTATGATTTTTGCTGGAACCAAATCCTTGGAAATGTACCAACCTAAAACCAGTGCATGGATGCAAGCTCATTCACGTGCCCGATTCGCAATTCTTCAAGTCCTTTTAGAAGCTGGCGAAGATTTGATCAAAATTGAAGAACTAACTGGCGCAGATGGAAAACCAGATTTGCAAATCACAATTGACAAAACCAAAATTAACACAGTTGGGCATGAAGCTATCAAAAACTTTCTTATGAAGTTGCAGGTTACATATCCCACTAATTTTAGTTAATATATTCGCATTAAGTGATAAAGTGACCTAATTAATTAAAATATTGGGAATTTTCAGATATACAAGTCAACTGCAGATATTGCTTCTGCGAAAAAAATGTTTGAAGGCTACACTGTGGTGAATAATGATGGTAAATACCCATGGGCCACATGGCGAGACATCATTTTGGAAAAGAAACAACCCCGTAAAATGTTTGTGCAACATAACACTATTGTAGATGGTAAGTTGAATAATGATGTGCGGTGTGGGATTCAGACCCTTTTCAGTCAGATTCTGCATAAAGGTTACAGGTAAAATCTTTGTCGTGAATATTTGTTGCAGATAATGGCGAAGTAGTTTTGAAGTCATATGAAGGAAAACCTGCCGGACTTATCCAGTCATGGTTGGACCGTTTTGACACGTCCGTCTATGCTCCTTTGATTTATTGTTGGGAGAAAGATAAGCCTCACTTCTAGACTTGTATTATTTACTTTTGTATTACCTGGCTTTTACCAAGAAGAGTATTTCTTATTCTTTGTACGTTAACAATGTTGGTGAAATAAAGTCATCATAAAATCTGTAAATTCAACTTGTGTTAATTTATTTGTAGTCAATAAAAGAATACCGGTAATAATAATAAGGAATGGCGATAAACAATATGTTTCAGTTCATACAACTTATTAAAAAATAATAGAACGCCAAGTTACGCATGATAATCATTAACTGTACATAAACTGCGTCAATATTTGAAAACGTGGTGTATGTAGTCTTTCTCTCAACTTAGATTCCTTATTCTTTCGCATCAGTGATTCCATCTGCAGTAATCGCAAAAACAGCTTCTGACTCGGGCAGGCATGGTGAATCGTAAATTTTACAAATCCGATTCTCTCCTTTCCCTTTTCGTAAGTATAATCTGGGGGAAAATTAGGAAAATAACCGAGTTTATGGTAAATTTATTGTAATCTTAATAAAAGTCCAGTAGTTTTTCGAAAAACTGCAGCATTAATGTCCAACGACTACATTTTGAGTCTGTAGTTAATTACCTAGTAGTAGACGCATGAGCAATGATATTTCCACCAATGGGTTTTTTAGGATCTGCAACAAATAATGCTCCGGAGTCAACTTGGGCGACCACTTGATTACTAATCACCACTGCAACACCAAACTGGAAAACACAAATTATTACACCCGTGTCTGGTGAATGCTAATAACTATACTATTTGTACTTTAGCACAGAAAGTAAAAAAAAATTACCTCATCAGCTAATCTAAGAAGCATCCTCAAAAATCTGGCTAAATGCATTTGACGTGCAGAGAGTTCCCCACGCCCTGAATAGTCAGTCCTGTATAATGAAGTTGCGCTGTCCACAATTAGAAGTGCAAATCTAAAGGATAGGGAAATGTAAGGTAGTATCTCACATAAAGCTTTAAGAACATATTCATTTTAATAGATCTTACCGAGATTCAGACATCATAGCAGAAGCTTGAATCAATAGCTGTGTTTGATGATCTGTATTCTGCATTAATCAATAAGAAACGTCAGAAAGCAGAATAGCCAAGTAATAATTAAAATATAGGAAACATTACGAAAAATACAAAAACTTACATAGGCTCTCGCATAGGCAACATTATCCAAAACGTCGGTTCCATTCAGTCCGTAACGTTCAGCAACAGATAAAAGCCTTTCTGGACGAAATGTTCCTTCAGTATCAATGTATAAACACTTTCCTTCACCTCCACATTGATCAATCGGGAGCTGAAATAATTATTGTATTTTCATTCAGGTAAGGTAACTATCATAAATTACCGTATTCATGAGTTGAACAAACACAAAAAAAATAAAAATAAAAATAAATATTGTTTTCCTCTCACTTGACAAGTTACAGCTAGAGTATGACAAAGCTGACTCTTTCCAGTTCTGAATTCTCCAAATACTTCTGTAATGGACCCTGTCTCAATGCCGCCACCAAGGAGCTTGTCTAACTCTTTAGAGCCTGTGGTCACTTGAACAATTTCCGATCGTTTTTGATGGAACTCTGTAGCTGTTGTGAAGCCCATAGGCACCAACTTTCCTGCCTCCAACTAATAGCAAATTTTTTTCATAAATGTTAGGTTTTCTATTAATTGAGTAAGATACTTTTAGAAATTACTGACTCATTTAAGGTCCCTAGTCCCTATAGTTATCAATTACCAGAATTTTATCTGCTTTAGCTTCACTGATCCCCTTTATAGTAATGAGCTGCTTTTTGGGTGCAAATGCAATGGATTCCACAGTGTGATAGCCAGACTCTTGAAGCTTCTTGATATCTCCAGAAGTGATTCCATTTCCCTGTATAATATTATTAGCCAGCCATTTGGTAAATACCGAAAGTTTGTAGCTGAACTTGTTTGGAAATTGAAAACTCACCTCTAATTTTCCAATCAATAATGGTCCGCAATTTTCTTCATCCTCGTCTTCAGCAACTGCAACTGGTGCAACCACCTCTTTCACAACCTCCTTTGACTTTTTTGATTTTGATGCGGCGGTAGCCATATTTTCCAGTTAAATACAACTGACCAAACTTCTATGCAACACAAAAATGAATATAATCAATCTAAAAGACAAACCCATTACTACATGGTCAAAAGCAAATAAATACATACCTTTTCCACCTCTCGTCTATTAAGATTCTACGGATTCTACCTATACAACCCGCAGTTGGTGAGATAAATATAAAAAAATGTTCCCCGTTACATCTCCACAATCACCGCAAAATATAATGGTATAAAAATTAAAAATACACTCAATACGTACTTCCTAACAGTTTCCCTAAGAATAGAAAGAAGAAATTACCCCCAATAAAAAACACAACAATTAAATTAAATTTAACAATACTCACTGTGCTTGCAAAATGTTAATCTTCTGTC
>Ga0210040_10002015_pt1 | contig 29463 bp, 24 predicted proteins | sample CryGeyCG12114_NA_FD_185462 | JGI IMG/M metagenome (GOLD analysis project Ga0210040, IMG submission 185462) | Groundwater microbial communities from aquifer - Crystal Geyser CG19_WC_8/21/14_NA (SPAdes) (version 2) | ecosystem: Environmental > Aquatic > Deep subsurface > Groundwater | place: USA...
AATTTATCCGGCATCTTTTCCGCAGAGCAGATTGCATTTAGTATTTACCTTGCTTTTTTCCTTCCATGGATTTACAACCAATATTTGATATTGCCGAAATCTGTTACCAACATGGCCTTACGCAGGTGGTTTTATCGCCGGGCTCGCGTTGTGCACCGCTGACCTTGGCTTTTTCCCGCCACCCCCAAATAAACGTTCGAACCGTTTCGGATGAGCGCGCGGCGGCTTTTATTGGCTTGGGTATTGCCCAGGTTTCAAAAAATCCGACTATATTGGTTTGTACTTCCGGTACAGCGGCTTACAACTATGCTCCTGCCGTAGCGGAAGCATTTTACCAGCAGGTGCCTTTACTGGTTATTACTGCCGACCGGCCACCGGAGTGGATTGACCAATTAGACGGCCAAACCATTCGGCAGGAAAATATCTATAACCGCCATATAAAACGCAGTTTTAATTACCCGGCCGATGTAAGCCACCCCGATAGCCGTTGGTACGCTGAAAGAATATTTTCGGAAGCAATAAACGAAGCCCGCGCTTTTCCGCCCGGACCGGTGCATATTAATATTCCGTTGCGGGAGCCTTTTTATCCGGAAGTTGGAGCAACATTAAATATTCAGCAGCCGGTTAAAATAATAAAAGAAGATGCACCCGCTTATATGCTCTCGCCGGATACTTTAAAGCAATTACAGGAAGAGCTGAGCGGGTTTAAACGCATTTTAATTGTAGCTGGCCAGGGAAGTTATCAGCCGGAGTTGCAGCTTGCTTTAACCTCTTTTTTAAACCAAACCGGAGCCGTTCTGGTCGCCGATATCATCAGCAATTTGCATTTATTGCCGGCAAGTGTGCGGGCCCACGATGTTTTTCTGAACGGAAAGCAAACCCTATACGGCAATGATTTACGACCCGATCTGGTTATTACCTTCGGCTTATCCAACATATCGAAGAATTTAAAAATGTATTTGCGGGCTTTTGGTCCGCAGGCGCATTGGCACTTACAACCCGCCGGACCGGTTGCCGATCCTTTCCAATCCCTTACCCGCATTATCCGTATTAAACCGCAGCATTTTTTTACAGCTCTGTCGGAAACAAGTAAAGAATCCGATATTGATTATGCTAAAATCTGGCAGCAAAAAGAAGCGCAGGCTACAATGTATCTTCATAGCAGTTTAGCTGTTGATAATTATAATGAGTTTGTCGTTTTTAAAAAAGTCTTAGATGAACTGCCGGAGAATAGTTTGCTGCATCTGGCCAATAGCATGGCCGTACGGTATGCTAATATCATCGGCCTGAACCCAGCGCAGCAAGTAGAAGTTTTTGCCAACCGGGGCACCAGCGGCATCGATGGCTGTACCAGTACCACGGTGGGCGCGGCCCTGAGTACCGATAAATTAACTACTTTAATTACGGGCGACCTGGCTTTTTTTTACGACCGGAATGGCTTGTGGCACAATTATCTGCCGCCTAAACTGCGCCTGGTTTTACTAAATAATCATGCCGGTGGTATTTTCAGGATTATTGACGGCCCCAAACAACAACCTGAATTAGAAGAGTTTTTCGAAACCAGGCAATTGCTGAATGCAGAGAATACGGCCCGCGACTTTGCGATGCATTATTATCCTTGCCATAGCTTAACGGACTTGGAAAAAGCTTTGCCTTCCTTCTGGCAAAACGGCGCCGGCATTCTGGAGGTATTTACCCAAAGTCCGGCCAATGCCGCATTTTTCGATCGCTTCAAAAAAGATTCCCCTTTCAAGAAAAGCTGACTTCTTATATGTATCCATTTGATTTATAGAAAGTAAAAAATGCAAATGTCCAAACATTTAAAGGAGAAGACAAGGCAATTAAAATAAGTAATCTCAGAGCCAAACACCACGACAAATCAGTTCATAAACCCTGAGTCAACAATTATAAACTGTGATCTATCGATTATTGACTATCGACCATGAACTGTGGACAGTGGTCTATCGACTATGGACTAGCGACTAAAAAACAACCTTATTTACCTTAATTTTTATTTTTCCGTCGGATGCTCTACCTTCGGAGCGCTTATTACAGCTTAAACTTATACTTAATTTCGGAAGATCATGCAAAGCAATTATCCCTGGGAAACGTTAAAAGAATATAAAGAAATATTATTTCAATATTATAATGGCATTGCCAAAATAAGCATTAACCGTCCGCACAAGCACAATGCTTTTACGCCCTTAACCGTACAAGAAATGAGTGAGGCCATGGAACTGGCCCGCCAGAACCAGGAGGTAGGCGTTATTATATTAACCGGAGAAGGCGGACAAGCCTTTTGCAGCGGCGGCGACCAAAGCGTACGGGGCCACGGCGGTTACGTGGGCGAAGATACCGTGCCACGGTTAAACGTGCTGGACCTGCAAATGCAAATCCGGCGCATACCTAAGCCGGTTATTGCCATGGTAGCCGGTTGGGCTATTGGCGGCGGACACGTATTGCACGTTATTTGCGATTTATCCATTGCCGCTGAAAATGCGCGCTTTGGTCAGACCGGCCCGAAAGTAGGTTCTTTCGACGGCGGCTTTGGGGCTTCTTACCTGGCCCGTATTGTTGGTCAGAAAAAAGCCCGCGAAATCTGGTTTCTCTGCGACCAGTACGATGCGCAGGAAGCTTTACAAATGGGTTTGGTGAATAAAGTAGTGCCCCTGGAACAACTGGAAGAAACCACCATTGCCTGGTGCCAGAAGATACTGGAGAAAAGTCCGATGGCCTTGCGCATGCTCAAATCAGCATTTAACGCCGAATTAGACGGACAAGCCGGTATTCAGGAATTAGCGGGCAATGCTACGCTGCTGTATTATTTATCGGACGAAGCAAAAGAAGGTAAAAATGCCTTCCTGGAAAAAAGAAAACCTGATTTTTCTAAATACCCTAAATTTCCGTAATTGTTTTGAATGTTTATCCAAACATTTTTATCCCGAATGAAACAGTCACCCAGAAATACATGCATTATTTGTTTATGCATGTATTTCTTAATAAGCGGTTTAGCATATTCCGGAGCAATTCCAAACTGGTTTTCGGCTATTCTAACCACTGTTCTTTCCATTATTTACTTTTTTGGTTTCTTCTTTTCGGTACATCATTCCTTCAAAATTGATGCAAGTAGGATTTTTCTGATTGGAATAGCTTTGATTAATACCTTTTTAACTATAGCAGGACTTTTAATTTTAATGACATGCTATTTTTTATGGAGTTGGACATTTCGCACCATCATTCATTGATATTAACTAATTCAGAATGGATCGTCTTGTTATAAACGGTAAAACTTTTTATTACGAAGAAATTGCGGCTTACTCTTTTCGCGAAAGCATTCCGATAAATGGTTATGAAGCCAAAGTGCTGGAGTTTTGCCGCAATTGGCTGAACGGCCAGCAGGAATTTGTGGTGCATACTTCCGGTTCTACGGGTACACCGAAAAATATAACCCTTACCCGCCGGCAATTAGAAGTTAGTGCCAGACAAACCATGGAGGCTTTACAGTTAAAACCCGGCGACCGTACCTTGGTTTGTTTAAATGTAGAAGCTATTTCGGGCATGATGATGCTGGTGCGGGGATTTCTGGCGGAACTACACCTGACTATTATTGAACCGATTGGTAATCCTCTGGCATTTTCTAAACCGGAGCAACCTTTCGACTTTATTTCTTTGGTGCCTTACCAGTTACAAACCATTATCACTGAAACGCCGGCTAAAAAGTTAATCCTGGATTTTGCCAAAGGAATTTTGGTGGGTGGTGCCCCCATTAACTCGGATTTACTAAAGCAGATACAAGAGATAAAAGCACCAATTTACCACACTTACGGCATGACCGAAACCGTTTCGCATATTGCCCTGCGCCGCCTCAACGGCGACCAACCCGAAGATTTGTTCACTGCCTTTCCGGACATTATGCTGGGCCAGGACGAACGGGGTTGCTTAACCATTAAAGGTGATGTAACCGACCAACAAACCATTATTACGAATGACCTGGTAAACCTGCATCCGCAGCATAAATTTGCGTGGCTGGGCCGTGCCGATAATACCATAAATACCGGCGGGGTTAAAGTACAAATTGAAAAGTTGGAAGTAATTTTGGCCCAGGCTTTACTGGCGCAAGAAATAGATTGCCGGTCGTTTGTTTCTTCTCTGCATGATGCTAAACTGGGCAGCAAAATCATAGCCGTTCTGGAAACCGATGCCTTAGATAAAAATACCGAAAAAGCAGTTTACACCGAAATGGAAAAGCTTTTAACAAAATACGAAATTCCCAAACAAATACTTTATACCCAAAATTTTGCAGTTACTGCTTCCGGTAAAATTGATAAACTAAATACGTTAAAAAATATACCCACTGCACCTGAAAAGTAAATTTTTTATTCCGAAACATTTCTACTTTCACGGATAAACCAAGACTGGTATTGGGAGTAAGCTTGATTTATTAGAGACCAGCCCGGAAGCCCAAAGGTTGTGTTCTCCAGAAAAACAACTTCTTTCTTTTAAACCGGCAGCATATTGCCTTATTTTGCACCAGCTAAACAAATAAACATGAAAAATATAGCCGCACGCTGGACCCTTTCCGGCAAGAAAGCCCTGGTAACCGGGGGCACCAAAGGTATTGGCAAAGCTATTGCCGAAGAATTATTAGGTTTAGGTGCCGAAGTTATGATTGTGGCCCGGAAAGAAGAGGAACTGAACCAGGTGGTAGCGGAATGGCAAAACCAAAACTTACCCGCCTTTGGCACCGCCGGCGATATGGGCAAAATAGAAGATCGGGCCCGGATAATGCAAGCAGTTTCAGAACAATGGAATACTTTGGATATCCTGGTAAATAATGTGGGTACCAACATCCGCAAAAAAGCCCTGGAATATTCCGAAAAAGAATACGACCAGATTATGAATATTAATCTGAAATCGGCTTTTCAATTATCGGTGCTGGCGCATCCCCTGCTTAAAACCAGCCCGAGCGGACGGGTAATTAACATCTCTTCTGTTTCGGGTTTAAAACACTTACGTACCGGCGTATTGTACGCCATGAGCAAAGCCGCCATGATTCAGTTTACCAAAAACCTGGCCGTTGAATGGGCCTCCAATAATATTCTGGTGAATTGCATTGCTCCCTGGTACATCAAAACGCCCCTGGCAGAGGCAGTATTGAAAAATCCGGATTATCTAAAAGATGTACTGGACCGGACACCGCTAAAACGTGTGGGTGAGCCGGAAGAAGTAGCCGCTACGGTAGCTTTTTTATGTATGCCGGGCGCCAACTATATTACCGGTCAATGCCTGGCCGTAGATGGAGGCTTCTCTATATATGGTTTTTAATTGCTAATTGTTAATTACTGCTGTTTTTTTTCTTAAAAAATTATTGCCCCTATTATTAGCTATAGAACATGGACTTTGGACTATCGACCAACGACTATCGACTATGGACCATTGACTATCGACTAAATAAATGAACATCGCTTTAGTTACTTATTCCGGCGAAGGCGCTACCGAGGACATCCGTTTACAGCAATATTTACAAGATAAAGGCCTCCGGGTTACTTATGAAATCTGGAACAACCCAGCCGTAAACTGGCGTGCTTACGATGCTGTTGTTTTAAAATCGCCCTGGGATTATTTTGATAAAATAGCACCTTTTCGGGCCTGGCTGGAACAACTGGAAAAAGAACAGGTGCCGGTTTTAAATCCTATTGAAATTGTACGTTGGAACCTGGATAAAAAATATTTATTAGATATCGAAACCGCTGGTTTTGCAATTGTTCCTACCTGCATTATTCCACAACACGGCCAATTTGAAGCCGCTAGTTATTTTGAGGAATGGCAAACCGATAAAATACTGATAAAACCCGCCATAAGCGGCGGCGCTAAAAATACCTTTCCGATAAGCAAAACCGAAGAGGAGCAATATACAGGCCGGGTAAATAAATTGTTAAAAACCGAAACTTTACTGGTGCAACCTTTTATGCCCGAAATACAAACCGAAGGTGAGTGGTCGCTGGTGTTTTTTGATGGAAGTTTTAGCCATTGTGTATTAAAAACTGCCCAAAGCGGCGATTATAGGGTGCAGCATTTCTTTGGCGGAGAAATCACGCCCATTTCTCCTGCAGCATTTTTATTAGATTACGGACAAAAACTGGTGCAACAGTTTGCTCCCAGTTGTTTATATGCCCGCGTAGATGGCCTGGTAAGTAACGGCGCATTTAAGTTGATGGAATTAGAATTGATAGAGCCTTTGCTGTACTTACAGGAAGACGAAGCTTTATACGGAAATTATTATCGGGCCTTAAAAAGTTTACTTCAACTTTAAATATATCTAAATACCATAAGTGATTGGGCGATAATAAATTTACCTATAACTTCATTGAAATGAATGGAAAAGCTCCCATCCTTTTTTAGGAAAAGCAATGGCAGTAAATAACTATTTTCGTCCTATCATTTACTTATTAACCGGAGGCAATATATAGGTAAAACGAACTTTCGCTTTTGAATTTTTAATCAGCTAAGCCAAAGCAACTCCTTAGGTAAAGAATAAAGTTTAAAATTCCGGAAGGGCAAATTCAAATTTATATTCTTAATTCCTCATTATTTCTCCGTACCTTTGTATTCCATAAGACTTACTCAACTTATGGCTTCCAAATATATTTTCGTAACGGGGGGCGTTACCTCCTCCCTGGGCAAAGGCATTATTTCGGCTTCCCTTGCTAAATTATTACAGGCTCGCGGCTTTTCCGTAACCATCCAGAAATTCGACCCTTATATTAATATCGATCCCGGAACCCTGAACCCCTACGAGCACGGCGAATGCTTTGTAACCGACGATGGAGCCGAAACAGACCTGGATTTAGGACACTATGAACGTTTTCTGAATACCCCTACTTCCCAGGCCAATAACGTAACCACCGGCAAAATTTACAACCACGTTATCACTCAGGAACGCAAAGGCGCTTACCTGGGCAAAACCGTGCAGGTAGTTCCCCATATAACCGACGAAATAAAAAGACGCCTTTTACTTTTGGGTGAAACCGGTGAATACGATGTGGTGATTACTGAAATAGGCGGTTGTGTTGGCGATATAGAATCTTTGCCTTTTATAGAAGCCGTGCGGCAGTTACGCTGGGAATTACCCGTCAACGATTCGGTAGTTATTCACCTTACTTTACTGCCTTACCTGAAAGCGGCCGGCGAATTGAAAACCAAACCTACCCAGCACTCCGTTAAGGCTCTCTCCGAAGCCGGCGTGCAACCGGATATTCTGGTTTGCCGCTCCGAACATTCTATTCCGTTTGAGATGCGCAAAAAAATTGCCTTGTTCTGTAACGTCAAGGTAAACTCCGTTATCGAATCTTTGGATGCCGAAACTATTTACGATGTACCCTTGCTCATGCGCAAGGAAAGACTGGACGAAAGGGTAATTAAAAAATTAAAACTTACGGCCAAGCAGGAAATAAACCTGGACAGCTGGAAAGAATTTTTAGGGCGCCTGAAAAACCCTACGGCCGAAGTAAATATTGCTTTGGTAGGAAAATACGTGGAATTGCCAGATGCTTATAAATCTATTATTGAAGCTTTTGTGCATGCCGGCGCCCAGAATGAGTGCAAAGTTCACCTGACTACCATTCAGTCGGAGCATATAAACAACGATAATGTGTACCATCATTTGCATAACATGGATGGAGTACTGGTAGCACCTGGATTCGGCGTTAGAGGTTTTGAAGGCAAATTAGAGGCCATCCGGTATGTACGCGAAAACCAAATACCTTTTCTGGGCATTTGTTTGGGTATGCAATGCGCCGTTGTGGAATTTGCCCGCAATGTACTGGGTATTAAAGACGCTGCTTCCACCGAAATGAATCCCGAAACCAGCAACCCGGTAATTGATTTGATGGAAGAACAGAAAGAAATTACGGAGAAAGGCGGAACCATGCGATTAGGCGCTTATATTTGCGATTTGAAAAAAGGAACCCGCGCGCAACATATTTACGGTAAAAACAAAATAAGTGAACGCCACCGGCACCGTTACGAATTTAACAATAAATTTTTAGCCCAATTTGAAGAAAACGGCATGATTGCTTCCGGCATTAATCCGGAAAATAACCTGGTTGAAGTAGTAGAGATACCCCAGCATCCTTGGTTTGTAGCCGCGCAGTACCATCCGGAACTTAAAAGTACCGTGCAAATGCCTCATCCTTTATTTGTAAAGTTTATAAAAGCGGCAATCCATCATCAGAAAACAAAAGAACAAATTTTAATTAAATAAAATAGCAATTACCACTAATGGATAAAAACTCAACCATAGGCATGGTTATTATTTCGGTCATTATAATTGCATACATGACTTGGTTTGCCCCTGAACCTAAAAAAGAAAATACCACAACTCGAAATACCCCTACTGCTGTTGCTCCCGCCGGCCGGCCCAATAATCAGCCTGACACCCAGCCGGATTCCTTGGAACTTATGCGACGGCAACAAGCTTTAGGCGCTTTTGGCCGTGCCGCCCAAGGTACCCAGGAGCAGGCAGTTTTGGAGAACGAAAATTTAACGGTAGTTTTTGATAGCCACGGTGGTCGGGTAGACGAAGTAACTTTAAAGAAATACAAAACCTGGGATCAGAAACCCTTAATTTTGTTTGATAAAGAAAGCAGTGCTACCGATATCAGCTTCCGGACAAATGATAATAAAATTATTAAGCTATCGGATTTGTATTTCCGGGCGCAGCCGGTTGCTAATGCTGGTAATGCGCAACAGTTGGTATACCGGGCCGAAGTTGGCCCCAACCAATACATTGAGCAAACGTATTCCCTGGCCCCAAACTCTTACTTGTTAGATTATAAGCTGAACTTTGTGGGCTTAAACGAACTGGTAGCCAATGCGCCCCTGCAATTTACCTGGAACGACCGGCTAAAAAGAGTAGAAAAAGACCTGAAACAAAACCGCGACCGGTCTTACCTGAATTACATGACGGGAGCGGAAGATTTTGATAAAATTACCGGTAAAGCCGATGAGGCCGAAGTAGAAACCATAGAAGAGCCGGTAAAATGGATTTCGAATAAGCAAAACTTTTTTTCGGCGGCTATTATTGCCGATAACACCTTTGGTCCGGCTACCTTAAAAAGCACCTATAACTCCCACGACACCACTGAAGTAAAAACATTTTCGAGCCAATTGCAAATTCCGGTACAAGATGTATTGAATGGTAAAGGCAATTATGCTTATTATTTCGGGCCGAACGATTACCAGATTCTGAAAAACCTGCCGGCGAATTTCGAAAAGAACATCGATTTGGGCTGGGGTATATTTTCGTGGGTAAATAAATTACTGGTAATACCGGTTTTTAACTTCTTAGAAAAATTCTTTACCAATTATGGTATCATCATTATTCTGCTGGTACTATTTATTAAAATGCTTTTATTACCGCTTACTTATAAGTCTTATTTGTCGATGGCTAAGATGAAAGTTTTAAAGCCCGAAATAGACGAAATAAAAGCAAAGAACGAAGGCGATATGCAGAAGACCCAGGCCGAAACCATGAAGCTGTATTCTTCTATGGGTGTAAATCCCATGAGTGGCTGTATCCCGATGGTACTGCAAATTCCAATTCTATTTGCGCTTTTAAATTTCTTCCCGAACTCCATCGAACTGCGCCAGCAATCTTTTTTATGGGCTAATGATTTATCTACGTACGATGTTTTTGCCCGATTGCCTTTCACAGTTCCTTTTTACGGTAGCCACGTCAGTCTGTTTACCTTGCTCATGACCCTTTCCACTATTTTATATACCTGGTCTAATAACCAGATGAACACCGCCATGCAGGGTCCTATGAAGTTTTATTCTTACCTGATGCCTTTTATGATTATGTTTGCGGTGAACTCTTTTGCGGCGGGTTTAAGCTTATATTATTTTATTTCAAACATAGTAACGTTTACCCAGCAAGCCGTTATCCGGCGCTTCGTAGACGATAATAAAATTCGCGCCCGCTTAGAAGAAAATCAGAAAAAGAATAAAGATAAACAGCCAGGAGGGTTCCAGAAACGCCTGCAAGACGCTATGAAAGCCGCCCAAGAAAAAGAAACTCAACAAAGAAAAGAAAAAGGCAAAAAGAAATAAATAACCTTTTCTTTTAAACAAAAATGCCTGATATTTAAAAAGATAACAGGCATTTTTGTTTAGTTTGGGTTATAGATTTACGTAAATTAGGTTGCCGCTAATAAGACTACTTGCATAATAGGTTAACCAAAGGCATAAAAATGTAAGTCAACAGAAAGAATGTTTGCAGCAATCGTGCTTAGGATTTACAAATTATTATGGCAGTACTCTATTATCAGAGGTAATCTTTGGTAATTGTTCAACCTACTCTCCTATCAGATTCATCAGTTAAAATTTATTTATCTACTGGTATTTTTTAAGTACCAATTAATCATCTTTTTCTATTCAGTATCTTTTGGTTCTTACAAACTACTTACAACTACCTATATAAAAATTAGTTAAGCATATGTAAAGACAAAGAAATTAAACCTTATTCAAGAATTATATTTTTCTAAGCCGATCCTAATATTTAAAACTATGCTAAATAAAATTATTCATGAATCCATTTACGATTATTAACATAACCAAAAGCTTTAGAAATTACATTACCTTCTTCTTTTCCCCATCCACAAAAAAGGGAATATTTGCAGTTCCAAAACTTTCTTTTTCGTCATAAACATAAACAAATAACCGGTATGGCCCGGGCTTAAGCGGACTTTTGATTTTTACAGTAGCGCCCTGATTATGAAGCAATACATTTTTTACCGCCATTGGTTTCGTTTCTTTGTCTACGGAGCCATCCAGTTCTTTCCAGTTAGACTCGGGTAAAACCTCCCATTTATACGTCAAGGAATCACCTTCAAAATCTTTAGCGTTTACATGGGCATAATAAACTTCTCCTGCTGATATTTTTTTAACCGGGGTTTTATTCTGTTGAGTTAAGGAGATATTTACGATTGCGGGTGCCCTGTTGGCGGGCCATTGGCCGGTCCATACGTTTTGCAGCATATCAGCTATCGCCGATTTTCTTCCGTTTTCATCCAGAATACTAAACCAGGTTGGGGTACATTCCTGTTTACTTCCCCAATAAAAAGCATAAGAACCCAAACAGTTGGGAGGATTATTCTGAATATATTTTTTGTATAAATTACCAATAAAAGCTGATTTTTCCGAGCTATTATATTCAATAGGGGCTTTCCAGGAAGTGGAAGCTGATTCCCAGTAACCTTTGGAGCTATATTCAGAAATAATATAAGGACCACCCCAATCAGCTTCTTTGAGCTGTTCGTCCAGACTAGCTAACCCGGCATAAATATTAAAAGATAATAACTCAACCGCTGGGATATCTCTTTTTATAATTCGAATTACCCTGGGGTTAATACTGTTTACGGCCATCGTAATCGGATGATTGGGGTCCAGTTCACGAACCATAACGGCAATTTCATTAATCACCTTCCAAGCATGGGCGTTAGCCGTGCCATTTTCTAATTCATTCCCTAAACACCACATCAGTAAGGCCGGATGATTACGGTATTGCAGTACATCCGCTTTAATCTGCTGTTTTAATTTATTAACGGCTTCATTGTCGAAGTAATTAAAGCCTTCTTTTTCCCGCCCAATCCAAACACCCAGCATAACGGTTAGCCCATAGTCCTGAGCCTGTTTCAGAATCCGGTCAGCATCGGATGTGTCCCAGACCCGAATAGAATTGCCGCCTAAGTTTTTTAATTCTTTTAAATTGGTGTAACCACCTACACCCTTTATATAATAAGGTTCTCCATTGCGGTACATACTAAAACCTTTTTCGGTCTTTTTAATTTTTACAGAGGCCAAAGATACATTACCCGATAAACTTTGCTTTTTCTTTCGTTGGCAGGAAAAATATCCAATTAATATTATAATCAATAGAATATAACTTATTTTATAATTTTTCAATTTTATAAAAATTTTATCTTTAAAATACTTTGCATTATAGTATAAAATATTCAGTATTAGATTAACTTTGATTAACTAAATTTTTCAAATGTCAACTTAATATATTTTATAAATAAACCACAATATACTATTTTATAGTATTAAAATAATTTTCATTAATCAAAGAATCGAAGTTATCTTATTGTTATCATTTATACACTGATATTTAAAATGGTTATCGAATATCTTTCAATTACTTTTAATTTATGAGTTCTAATTCTGAAATAATTGTTGCTCATAAACCTACCCGGAGAGAGTTTTTTGTCATCCGATTTTTAATTGTTTTAGGATTATTAGCCCTTATACAGTTTTTATGGTGGTTTTTTAAACCCGGCCATATTGGGTACCCACCTCTGTATTGGCTCTTAACGTTTTCCCTGATATTCAAAATCTTAAGAATGCTTCATGAATGGTACCATTATTTCTCTATTCATGTACCCAAACGCCCTACTACCGACTATAATTATACCGTTGATATTCTTACAACGGCCTGCCCGGGTGAGCCTCAACAAATGATTATAGATACCTTAGAGGCAATTCAGGCTATTACTTATCCCCATACGGCTTACCTGTGCGATGAAGGAGACGATCCGGTGTTAAAAGAAGCTTGTCGTCGCTTAGGAGTCGTACACGTAACGCGCACCGAAAAGGTTAATGCCAAGGCCGGTAACATTAACAATGCCCTGCGGCAGGCAACCGGCGAAATTTGCGTTATTCTGGACCCGGACCATATTCCTGTACCCCAATTTCTGGACCGGGTATTACCTTATTTTGAAGACGAAAAAATAGGTTATGTGCAGGTAGTGCAAGCTTACTATAATAAACACGAAAGTATAGTGGCTTACGGCGCCGCCGAGCAAACCTACCATTTTTATGGCCCCATGATGATGAGCATGGACAGCTATGGCACCGCCCAGGCTATCGGGGCAAACTGTACTTTTCGTCGGGCAGCTCTGGATTCTATTGGCGGCCATTCACCAGGCTTAGCCGAGGATATGCACACGGCCATGCGGCTTCATGCTAAAGGTTGGAAATCCAGGTACGTACCCGAAGTTTTATCTAAAGGCTTGGTTCCTGCTACCCTTGCGGCTTATTATAAACAACAGGTAAAATGGTCGCGGGGCACCTTCGATTTATTCTTTAAAGTTTACCCGTACATTTTCAGCAAACTAACCTGGCGGCAAAGAATTCATTATTTTGCTCTGCCCATATATTATTTATTTGGCCTGGTTGGATTGATTGATCTGATTATTCCGGTAGCATCGTTACTGTTGAGCGAATATCCGTGGAATATCTCGTTAGGTACCTTCCTGCTACGGTTTATCCCGGTTTTTGGTATGTCAATGCTGATCCGGCAGTATTCGCAGCGTTGGTTACTGGAAAATCACGAGAAAGGATTTCACATGGTAGGTGGTTTGTTACGGGCAGGTGCCTGGTGGGTACACTTACTGGGCTTTGTTTATACCCTCCTCGGAATTAAAGTGCCGTATATCCCTACTCCCAAAAACGATAAACCGCAAAATAACTTTTTGCTTTGCTTGCCCAACATTGTTGGTATAGTCATAAGTTTAGGCGCCATTGTATTCACCTGGTATTATTACGGATATCACATGGAAGTCTGGAGAATGGGAATCAGGAGGAATGAGATACCTCCTTACTATTCTTATGCCTTGGTCATGTCCTTCTTTGTTTTGATAAATGTATTTGTACTTACATTTAATGTAATAATTGGCCAGGAGAAGTTTCTTGCTTCTTTTGTAAGGGTATTTAAAGGCTTAAGCCGTAAGCCAATTCTAAACCCAACGCTTAAGTACATCCGGTATTATATCTGGAAAACCGAGCAGGGTGTATACTGGTTACTGCGTCAAAAAGCAGCTTTGCTTTCGTTGGTGTTAGTAATTACCATTACCGGGCTGTTTCTTTTAAATAATCAAATATTCAGTAAAAATATCAGGAGAAATAATACGATGGCTACTTTAATGCCGGATAGCTCGGTTGTGACCGGAATTTACGTACCGGAGATGAATGATGGAGTAAGCCTGACCCGTATAACCAACCTCGAAAAGAATATAGGTACGCCGTTTGCAATTATTTCGTTTTACCAGGCTTGGGGGCCCCAAAGTATATCGTCGTTCCCAACCAAACGTATCCAGGCCATTATAGACCAGGGAGCCAAGCCAATGATAACCTGGGAACCCTGGACAAACACTTTTCCCGAATTTAAGAACCATCCGGAGCTTGGGCAAAACCGCAAGGTATTTCGGGCCATTAGCCAGGGGCAATTCGATTCTTATTTAAAACAATATGCGGCTCTGATTAAAGCCCAGCCTACCCGCATTTTTTTGCGCTTTGCGCATGAAATGGATAATCCGCAATACCCTTGGTCCCGGACCGGGGACAACACTCCGGAAGAATTTATCAAAGCTTGGCAGTACATTGTTCGGCTGTTTGAGAGAGAAGGGGTAGATAACATAGACTGGGTTTGGAATCCTTGGAGTGATGTTGCGATCGGATCGTATTATCCAGGCTCGGAATATGTAGATTGGATTGGCATAACATGTTTAAATTATGGGCAAGCCAGCGCCGATGGAGAATGGCATTCGTTTCAAGCACTTTATGAGCCTTACCATTCTGGTATATTCAGGTATCCGGATATTACTATCCGAAATAAACCTGTTATGTTAACCGAATTTGCTTCTACCCATTTCGGTGGTAACCAGGCCCAATGGCTGGAAAATGCCCTGCAACGGGTAGAAAATTATCCCGAAATCCGTTCGATTATCTTTTTTAACTCCGAAAAAGATGCTAATTGGGCTACCCCGTGGCGTCCGGATACACATACCCGTTTTATCAACTGGAGTATTGATACTTCTGGGTATGCACTGGAAGCTTTACGTCAACAATTACACACAAAGCCTTTTACTTCGAAAAAAAGTAACTTATAAATTATTTAGGGTTAAACAAAGTAGGCAATATAAAGCAATAAACAGCTTGTACAGTCTTCTTCTGTTATTCCAGAGCGAGCTATTGGGTTTATAGATCAATAGCTCGCTCTGGAAATTATTAATTCTTATGGCTATCAAGCATAAGCATTAATACTGGTTGTGTGCAACACTAAAATAATGGACCTGCCACAATTTTAACAGAGCAGAAAAGATCGCCGTAAAAACATTACCTTCTGGCCTTCAAAATTCCCGAAAGTTTTACCACATTTGTAGGAAATTAAAAAAGGCCGGTAAACGACCTAAAACTTTTTAATACGAAGTGGAGCAAAAGAATAAGTTACGCATAGGTATTTCGATTGGTGATATTAATGGCATTGGTCCGGAAGTGGCATTGAAAACCCTGGCTGATCCCCGTGTGCTGAACCACCTGGTGCCGGTAATCTATGCTTCCGGTTCTATGGTAAATCAGTTACGCAAAAGCCTGAACCTGGAAAACTTCTCCTTTCAGCAGCACCGTTCGGCCGCCAACCTGGATGTAAAAAGAATTAATGTGGTAAATTGCTGGGAATCGGAGTATGAACTAACTCCCGGCACTCCTACCAAAGAGTCTGGCCAGGCAGCATTAAGTTCTTTAAGGGCCGCTTGCCTCGATTTAAAAGAAAACCGCATTGATGGCTTGGTAACCGCTCCCATCGATAAAGATAATATTCAGGCCGAGGACTTTCATTTTCCGGGCCATACCGAGTTTTTAACTTCTTACTTCGAGGCTCCCGAAAGCCTCATGTTTCTGGTAAGCGAGCAATTACGGGTTGCTACCGTTACGGGCCATATACCTTTAAAAGACGTGCCGCAAAAATTAACGCCGGAACTCATTATTTTAAAGGCCACTATTCTCCTGGAGTCCTTAAAAAAAGATTTTGGTATTTTAAAGCCCCGGGTGGCAATTCTGGGTTTAAATCCGCACGCCGGCGAAAATGGTTTACTGGGCAAAGAAGAAGAAGAAATTATTATTCCGGCCCTGCGGCATTTAAAAGAACAGGGCCATTTGGTTTTCGGCCCTTATCCCGCCGACGGCTTTTTTGGTACCGGTCATTACAAGCAGGTAGATGCCGTATTAGCTATGTTTCACGACCAGGGCCTGATACCTTTCAAAACTTTGGCTTTTGATAACGGTGTTAATTTTACGGCCGGTCTGCCCATTGTCCGCACGTCACCGGACCATGGCACGGCTTATGATATTGCCGGGAAAAACCTGGCCCGGGAAACTTCTTTCCGGGAAGCTTTATTTCTGGCCAGCGATATTATTTGCAAACGGCAGAACGTAGTTAACAATATACTTAAATAAAGAGGATTATTTTTTAAATTAAGATAGTTTTACTAATTTTGCGCTTTGCTTAGAAAACTGGACTGTGAAGAAGATAAACGAATACGATATCAACCTGGTTAACCTCAAGGATAAGATCCACGAGTACGACTTTGATATGGATAATGATTTTTTTGCCTTATTCGAGCAAAACCTGGTAAACGGAGGTTCTTTACACGCGCACGTGGTACTAGATAAATCGTCGCTCCTGCTCAATTTTGAGTTTTTTATAAAAGGAACGGTAAATTTAACCTGCGACCGCAGCCTAGAGTATTTTGATTATCCGGTTGATATTAAAGAAAACCTGCTGGTAAAATACGGTGATCGGGAAATGGAATTAGATGAAAACGTTCTGCAAATTCCGCAAAACACCCAGAACTTGAATATGGCCCAGCATTTATTCGATTATATTGGTTTGGCAATACCCATGAAAAAATTGCATCCGCGTTTTGAAGTAGACGATAATACAGACGATGATATTCTGATTTATTCTACGGCTAAAAACAGCGTTGACGAAGATGATGAAAATACCCCGGAAGAATCAGGTGATCCGCGCTGGGATATTTTAAAAAATTTAAATAAAAATTAATCACTGACAATACAATATTTTAGTTTACAAAAATGGCACATCCTAAACGTAAGATTTCTAAAACCAGAAGAGATAAAAGAAGAACTCATTATAAGCTTACGCCTACAACAACCTCTGAATGTTCTAACTGCGGATCACCGGTTCTGTACCACCGCGTATGTTCTGAATGCGGTTATTACCGGGGCAAGCAGGCAATTGAGAAAGAAGTAGCAGCTTAACTATGAGAATAGCCCTGGACGCAATGGGCGGCGATTTTGCGCCGGATGCTATCATTGATGGTGCCATAATGGCTTCTCAACGTTTAGAGCAGGATGCAAACATAGTTTTAGTTGGAAAGAAAGACGTTATTGAGTCGCACTTAAAAAAGCGGGATTTCACCTCGGCCGGAATTTCTATTATCCATGCGGATGAAGTAATCCAAATGGGTGAGCATCCTACTAAAGCCCTTTCGCAAAAGCCGAATTCCAGCATCGGAATAGGTTATCATCTGCTTAAAAATAAAGAAGTAGATGCTTTCTGCAGTGCCGGCAATACCGGCGCCATGATGGTAGGCGCCATGTTCAGCATTAAAGCAATACCGGGCGTTTTGCGTCCCTGTATTGCCAATGTATTACCTAAAACCGATGGCCGGACCGGTATATTCCTGGATGTAGGTGCGAATGCCGAATGCAAACCGGAAGCGCTGGAGCAATTCGGGGAAATCGGCTCTATCTACGCCAAGTATGTGCTGGGCATAGACAACCCCAAGGTGGGTTTAATGAACATGGGCGAGGAAGAAGGCAAAGGCACGAATATAATGCAAGCCGCGCACCAGTTATTAAAGGCAAATCCGGACATCAACTTTATCGGTAATATAGAAGGTCGTGATTTGTTTAACGACCGGGCCGATGTAATTGTCTGCGATGGATTTACCGGCAACGTGCTTTTAAAAATGGCCGAGTCGATCTATGATATCATGGCTGGCAAAAACATACGGGATCCTTTCTTCGACCGATTTAATTACGAAGCAGAAGGCGGCAGCCCCATACTGGGTATTAACGGCAATGTTGTGATAGGTCATGGTGTTTCCAGCCCGCTGGCTACCAGCAACATGCTTGGTTTAGCTTATAAGTTAGTAAAATCTAATATTGCCGAACATTTCAAAAATACTTATAGTGCCTAGTATTTCATATTAAGGCACCGTTTCTTAGTTTTATGACTAAAATTACTGCTGCTATTACCGGCGTAAGCGGATATGTTCCGGACTACGTTTTAACGAATAAGGAATTAGAAACCATGGTGGAAACAAACGATGAATGGATTGTTTCCCGTACTGGTATTAAAGAAAGAAGAATTTTAAAAGGCGAAGGCCTGGGTACCTCCTACATGTGCAACATTGCGGTGCAGGATCTTCTGAAAAAAACCAATACCCACCCCGAAGAAGTAGAATTATTAATTTGTGCCACTACTACCCCGGATATGGTTTTTCCGGCTACCGCTAATTTAATCTGCGATGCTGTAGGCGCCAAAAATGCTTTTGGCTACGATTTACAGGCGGCTTGTTCCGGCTTCCTTTTTGCCTTAACCACGGGGGCCCGTTTTATTGAATCGGGGCGGTACAAGAAAATCATTATTGTGGGAGCCGATAAAATGTCTTCCATTATTAATTACGAAGACCGCACTACCTGCATTATTTTTGGCGATGGTGGCGGGGCCGTAATGCTGGAACCAAATACCGAAGGCTACGGTATTATTGACGAAAAAATGTATTCGGATGGTTCCGGGGCCAATTACCTGCGCATGAAAGCGGGCGGCAGCCGTTACCCGGCAACTGCCGAAACAGTGGCCAAAAAAGAACATTCCGTTTTTCAGGAAGGCACTACCGTATTTAAATTTGCGGTAAAAGGCATGGCCGATGTAGCTGCTGAAGTAATGGAGCATAACCATTTAAGTGGCGATGATATTGCCTGGTTAGTGCCGCACCAGGCCAACAAACGCATTATAGATGCCACCGCATCGCGCATGAACGTAGGCATGGATAAAGTAATGCTGAATATTGAGCGGTATGGCAATACGACCAGCGGTACCTTACCCTTATGCCTGTGGGATTATGAATCGCAGCTTAAAAAAGGCGACAACATTATTCTGGCTGCTTTTGGTGGCGGATTTACCTGGGGTGCCATGTACATTAAATGGGCTTACGATACCTCACAAAACGCATAATACTTTACCCTAAATTGATTTTATTTTAATTTAGGGTATTTTTTTGTTCTTTTACGAAATGAAAAGCTCCTTCCGGGTGCTTTTTCTTTTAAAAAATAAATCAATTCTTTCATTTTAAAAAGCTTAACCCTGCACTAATAAACAAAAGTGAGGAAAAGATTATAACATGGCAACTACTGCGGATTTTAAGAATGGACTCTGCCTGGAATATAACGGCGATCTTTATGTAATTACCGAGTTTCAGCACGTTAAACCCGGCAAAGGCCCGGCTTTTGTGCGAACCAAATTAAAAAATATCAAAACGGGGAAAGTAATTGATAATACTTTTAATGCCGGCGTAAAAGTAACGACGGCCCGCGTTGAGCAACGTCCGCACCAGTTTTTGTATAAAGATGATTACGGTTATACCTTTATGGATAACAATACATTTGAGCAGGTGGTACTGGAAGAAAAACTAGTGCCTTTTGCCGATTTATTGAAAGATGGCCAGGAAGTAACCATCTTATTTCACGCCGAAACCGAAACGCCTTTAACCTGTGAAATACCACCTTTTGTTGAATTACGCATTACTTATACCGAACCCGGTATAAAAGGCGATACTGCCACCAATGCTTCTAAAGCCGCCATTGTAGAAACCGGTGCCACCATTCAGGTACCTTTGTTTATCGAACAAGACGAGCTGATTAAAGTGGATACCCGTACCTATACTTATGCCGAACGTGTAAAATAGCTTATGAAACCAAAAGAATTACAAGAACTCATTGATTTTATTGCCAAATCGGGCCTGAATAAAGTAGATATTGAAACGGAAGAATTTAAACTCTCGGTAAAACGTGATCCGGATTCGCCTAAAGTCCAGTACGTATCCAATTCCGATGCCGCGGCTCCTGCCCTACCCGCAGCAACTCCGGCAGCACCGGCAGCTTCTTCGGCTCCGGCCGCAGCCAGCAGCTCCAATCCGGCTCCTCCAAAACCAGCCGCAGCTTCCGACGATGCCCAATACGTTACCATTAAGGCACCCATGATTGGTACTTTATACCGTTCTTCTTCTCCGGATGTACCCGAATTTGTGCAGGTGGGAGACGATATTAAAAAAGGCCAGGTTATCTGCATCATAGAAGCCATGAAGCTCTTTAATGAAATAGAAGCCGAAATTTCCGGTAAAATTGTTAAAATTTTGGTTGACAATGCCAGCCCGGTAGAATACGACCAGCCTTTATTCCTGGTAGATCCTAGTTAAACTAATTACGAATTAAAAATTAAAATTGAGGCCTGATGCTTTTATCACGGTTTTCTCCAGTACAATTTTTAATTTCTAATTTTTAATTTCTAATTTAATAATCTGTGTTTAAAAAAATACTTGTTGCCAACAGAGGAGAGATTGCGCTCCGGATTATCCGGACCTGCAAAGAGATGGGCATTAAAACGGTAGCTGTTTATTCTACGGCCGATAAAGAAAGCTTGCACGTACGTTTTGCCGATGAAGCAGTTTGTATCGGTCCGCCAACCAGCTCTGCCTCTTACCTCAACATACCAAATATTATTTCCGCCGCCGAAATTACCAATGCCGATGCCATTCATCCGGGTTATGGTTTTTTATCGGAAAATGCCGAATTTTCCCGTATTTGCCAGGAAAACGGTATTAAGTTTATTGGCGCCACTCCCGAAATGATTAACGCCATGGGCGATAAAGCTTCGGCTAAGGCTACCATGAAAAAAGCCGGCGTTCCGATTGTGCCAGGTTCGGATGGATTGTTAAAGTCGATCCAGGAAGGCATCAAAATCGCGAATAAGATTAAATATCCGGTTATCCTGAAAGCGACGGCCGGGGGCGGCGGACGCGGTATGCGCATTATTAACAGCGATGATGAATTTGCCAAAGCCTGGAATGATGCTCGTACTGAAGCTAAAAATGCTTTTGGCGATGATGGTGTTTACCTCGAAAAATTTGTGGAAGAGCCCCGGCACATCGAAATTCAGCTGGTAGGCGATCAGTACGGCAAAGCCTGCCATTTATCCGAAAGAGATTGCAGTATCCAGCGGCGCCACCAGAAACTTATAGAAGAAACGCCTTCACCTTTTATTAATGACAAATTGCGCGACGCTATGGGGAAAGCCGCTATTGCGGGCGCAAATGCCATTCAATACGAAGGCGTAGGAACCATAGAGTTCCTGGTAGATAAAAACAAGGATTTCTACTTCATGGAGATGAATACCCGCATTCAGGTAGAACATCCCATTACGGAAGAAGTAATTAATTACGATTTAATTAAGGAACAAATAAAAGTGGCAGCCGGTATTCCGATTACGGGTAAAAATTACTACCCGCAAATGCATGCCATCGAATGCCGTATCAACGCCGAAGATCCGGGCAATGGTTTCCGTCCCTCGCCGGGCAAAATAACTACGTTGCATATTCCGGGCGGCCACGGTGTGCGGGTAGATACGCACGTTTATGCCGGCTATACCATTCCGCCAAATTATGATTCTATGATTGCCAAACTGATAGTTTGTGCCCAAACGCGGGAAGAAGCGCTGGTAAAAATGAAACGCGCTTTAAGCGAATTTGTGGTAGAAGGCGTAAAAACTACTATTCCTTTCCACCTGAAAATGATGGATGACGAAAACTTTAAGTCCGGTAATTTTACTACCAAATACCTGGATACTTACGATTTCAGTGATTTAGCGTAATTCAGTTTGATATTCGTTAAAATAGAATAAAAGAATAGGCTGACCAAAATTAGCAGCCTATTCTTTTGATATGAATACTGAAAAAATTAATAAACAACAATTTATAATATTCTAAACAATTTCTTTCGCGGAATTAACTAATATTTCCAAATCCTGATACCATTCTTCGCCGTACTTACGAATTAGTGGTTCGCGCAGAAATTTATAAACCGGTACTCCTAATTCAGCGCCAAAACCGCAGGCTGGGTTGCATATTTCCCACTTATCGTAATTTAAAGCTTCAAAGCCGTCGTATTTAGTTATACGTATCGGATACAAATGGCAGGAAATCGGTTTTTTCCAGTTGATTTTGCCGTCCAAGTAAGCTTGCTCAATGCCGCATTTAAGCGTTAGGTTGTTGTCGTAAATGGCGTAGGCGCATTCCCGGTCGTTGATGGTTGTGGTAGAAAAATCATCTTCCCAATCTTTTATATACAAGCCTTGCTCCGCAATGGCCAGACGGCCTGCTTCCGATAAATACGGTTCGATCTGTTCGTAATTATCGGCTAAAATTTGCAGTTCTTCTTCTTCCAAGGGTGCGCCTAAATCGCCTTCTACGCAACAAGCGCCTTTACATTTTTCCAGATTACAAACAAAAAATTTATCTTTTATATCGTCGCTGATGACGGTATGCTGCAGTACTATCATTTTTAAATATTTTCAAATAATACAAAAGTACAGCTAATTAAGTTCGAACGAAAGTTTGTTCGTGCAACCACGCATTGAGTTAGCAAACATTATCTAAAAAAGAATGGTTTATCTAAATACATTAATTGTTAGTGCTTTTAGTACCAGCTACTAACATAAAACTTTTTCGTTTGCCGGAAAGTATTGCAAGAACAACCAAAAATTGAACTTAAAAATTACTTTCGGTAAAATACGTTTGTGAATGCCCGTGGGCTTTGTTATATTTCAATACAGATTGAGATTGATCGCTATGAAAAATTCACCTGCTAACTGGCTTACCGACGGACTTATTGATTTTGAATACAAGAAGTACCAACTTTTGGCTTACTTAAAAGGTGTTCAGTGCGAATTTAAAAAGAAAAGGCTCTATCCTATTTTTTCGGACGTCATGATGCATTATCAGAATATTTTGTAGGTAAAAGAGCACAAGAAATTAATTTACGAACAATTTCCGCAATGCATTAGCCGGGCCGATTTTAAAAAGCTGAAAATAGTATACCAGAAAATTGTAGCAGACGACACCACCATGCGCGAGATTGAGGAGATTGTACAGTTCTCGGCGCCTAAGTTTGCCAACGTTCTGCAAACCGGTAAAGAAATTTACGACTACATCGAAAGCCATTGGGAAATTAGTTCGGTGGGTATTACGCCTCTTTACCGCGACGCGGGTTACCTGTTTTTAAATGAATAACCCGGCCTGGAAATAAAAATATACCAATATCAGATGAGTATCTTCGAAAACAACTACGAAACTTATCGCGGCATACATACCAACTATCTCCATACCACCCGACGCAGTTTAATCAATACCTTTGAAAACCTAAAAGTAAACTTAGTAAAACAGCATACGCACTTACCCAATCCGGCTAAATTTGTTATTATGGCGAAGGTACCCTGCCCTTTCGAACAATCACTGTTACCTATTGCTAAAAGAACCTTAGTTATATATATGAGTACCTTGTAAAACCAGTGCTATTATTTTTTGAACCCAAGTAGCACCATAATTGAAATTGATAATTTAAAATAATTTACCAAATCTATTAACTGATGTTACGCAAAGCACTGAGAATTCAAAGTTAAATGAGCTCAAGCTTGTCATCCTGGAAGGATCTATTCGAATTACTGCAAAATAGATCCTTTCAGGATGACAGAACTGGGCTCATTAACATTAAAACCAATATCTTTCTAACATTTGCGTAACATCAGCTATTAAGTACAATGAGTGTATGTGTAAATAGTTTTTTGATTATCAGATTATTATAAGCTTATTCAACTTAACTAATTTTGTCCACTTACTTATAAGGTAAAAACATCTTCAAAATAAAAATATCCGGTATCTTGTGATGCCCGGTTTCAAACCCGACCAATAATTATTTATGGGGCATTAGCTGCGGCTTACTGCATAAAAGATTGTAAGGTAACGTGAACTCGGGAATTAAATGTCATGTACCTTATTAACTGATGTTACGCAAGCTTGATCTTAAGTTGGGCTAATTCTTTGAAAGCAGCCTGAGTAGCGTTGACAAAAAGTTTAGTTTTCAGGGCAAAGTGATTCAAGTTGTGCGAGAGCTTTAATCGTTCCAATTTGATGAAAGCACAGATGCTGGCAAACAAATGATTGGCCTGCGTGGTCATGGTTTTCACCGGTGCTTTGGCTATCGAAGCATTCTGCTTGAGTGATTTATGATACTCCTCCACGCCCCATCGTTTCTGATAGGTAGTAGTGGTGACTTTTTCGCAGCTAAACTTAATAATTAGACCCCTTAAGGCACATTTTTAGGTTAAATATTGATGTTAATTCCCGAGTTCACGTTAAGGTAAGTTCAGGTTCATCGTCTTTAAGACAGGTTAAACTGTTCATAATTGATGTTTTTTATTTTGTTAAACTTTTTGAAAACTCTCTTGAACATTCTCTCTCTTTAACAGCTAAGACAAAACTCCCCTATTAAATAACTCGAAAAAAACTCTTAAATAATATCGGGTAAATACGTAAAACCCGTATTACCATAATGAGATTATAAAATTTAGATCATTGATATAAGGATTATAGATAAATTATTGTTGTCGGTTACTAAGCGAACGTTATATATATTTGTGAGTACTTTATAAATAAAAGGGCGGGTAAAATATTACCCACCCTTTTATTTACACTTCATTTTATTTTTGACTAAAGGTTTACACTTGGTGATGGTGGAGGTAACATAGGAAGCTTTCCAAACTTAGTCTCAACCAGTGCTAAGTCTTCTTTGTTTTCAATTTTGTAAACTTCTTCTTCCCCTGTTTTAAGGGTAAGATAAAGGCGATCGGCAATATTAACAAAGTCTCCCTTATTTATTTGGTCAATATCATACCTCCACTTTATTTTTGTAACTTTTGGATTCCGATTTAAAAATATCTTAAAATCTTCCTGCCAGTTCCGTTCAGGATTGTCGGGAGTGTAAGCATCTCCTACAAAAAGCTGGGCTACTCTAAATCTTTTTTTTCCAGCTTCCGTGTTCAAATTACATAGTTCCTGAGAACCATCATGAAATAATAACTGTAATTTATTATTTCCTTCGTCTCTCCAACCCATCAAAGCTTTAGGTTCACTTTGTTGAAAAAAGATTAATTGGTTCTCGGCCACAAATTTGTTTACATCTAGCAGATTATTTTCTAAACCGGTATTCTTTTCCTTACCCCGGAAGGCAAATAACAAAACAGCCACTAAGGGCAGCAATAACAAGAATTTAATCAAATGGGGCCGGGCATTGGGCATTTTGTTCATCATAACGATACGTTTTTTAAGTGGTGAAAAATTAAACTGATTTGCTAATGGGAAGGCCGGTAATCCATTTACCTGGAGAAGTAAATATTGGTAAGTCTTTTTATCTATGCCTGATTGTAATACCCGATTGTCAGCGATAAATTCTAAATTTTGCCGTAATTGTTGGCGCAGCAGCCAGGAAAAAGGATTATACCAGTTCAGAATAGAGACTAATTCCATCAAAATAATATCGATCGAGTGGCCTTGCTGCACGTGCACCAACTCGTGTTTTATAATTTCCTGCAGATTAGGTTCCGAATAGTTAGCCGGATTAAGAAAGATGGAGCGGCCAAAGGAAAAAGGCAGTATATCCGCATCTATTTGGTATATGTTTATGCCCTGGTTTGAAACTAAACGGGCCATACGCTTGAGGCGCATAAAAGAGAAAAACTGCACAACTGTTTTTACCAGCAAGATTCCGCTGCCGCTCAGCATCACCAGCAAAAGCCAATCCCATAAAGTAAAGCCTTCATTAGCTGCCTTCGGAACTACCATGCTTGTACTGGTAAGTGCTTCTACCGGGTAAATAAACCTGGGCAAGGCGGGTAGCGGGGCATCTCGGGCTCCTTCCCATAAAACCGATATATTTACCAGGGGAATCAGAAAAGATAAGACGATGAAGCTTAATAAATAAAAACGGTTCCAGTTGTAAAAAGTAAGGTTTTGCAAAACCAGGCGGTAAAACAAATAAATCAGGACCAGGCCTATATTTAGCTTGAGCAGATAAGAGAAAAATACCGGTGTCATCATCCTATTTTTTATTTTTCTCTTCAATCAAATCTATAATCTCTTTTAATTCGAGGGTCGAGAGCTTTTTCTGCTCCACAAAGAAGTTAACCAGTTCTTTATAAGAGTTGGCGAAGTAGTTTTGCACTACCCCGTTCAAATATTTTTTTTTGTATTCATTTTCCGGAATAACCGGTTTATAAACATATACATTGCCTACCAGCCGGCTGGTTAAATAGCCTTTTTTTTCTAAGTTTTTTACCGTGGACGCCAGCGTCGTATAGCGCAACTTTTCGTCGTTAATTTGTTCCAGAAACAATTTTACGTGGCCTTCCCCTACCCGCCAAATGGCTTGCATGGCTTGTTCTTCCTGGTTCGTGAGCTTTTCCATATTATTATAATCAGATCTTTTTTCTTAAACCTACAATTCGTTCGTAATGTTACAACTTTTTCGTAAATATACAATAATTTCGTAGATATTTTTTTTATGTGTTTACTTCTGTTCAGATATCAGAAAACAAGCGCAAACCAATAGCTGTTTTTCGGTGTTATATATAGCTGGAGTTAAGCGCAAAAATCCTTAACTTCGCCCTTCTTTTTATTACAGCAGACAGCTCAGCAGCGATGGACTATCTTAAATTACTCAACGACTCTCAACGGCAGGCAGTAGAGCAAACCGAAGGCCCGGTTATGATTATAGCGGGCGCAGGCTCCGGCAAAACCCGCGTGCTTACTTACCGCATTGCCCATTTAATAGCCAAAGGGGTAGATCCTTTTAATATATTATCGTTAACCTTTACCAATAAAGCAGCCCGCGAAATGCGCGAGCGGATTGAAAAAGTAGTAGGCGGCGAAGCGAAGAATATCTGGATGGGCACCTTTCACTCGGTATTTGCCCGCATTTTACGCGCCGAAGCGCCCAAAATAGGTTATCCCAGTTCATTTACCATTTACGATACCGACGATTCTAAAACCCTGATCCGGAATATTGTAAAGGAGATGAGTCTGGACGATAAATTATATAAACCGGGTATGGTACTGGGGCGGATTTCGGCCGCTAAAAACAAATTAATATCCTGGCAGCAATACAAACAAGACCCTACCATTCAGGCCGACGATGAGGCTGCCATGCGTCCGAAAATTGGTAAAATCTACGAAACCTACCAGAACCGCTGCTATAAATCGGGCGCTATGGATTTCGACGATTTGCTGTTTAACACCAACGTGCTGTTCCGCGACCACGTAGATGCCCTGAACAAATACCAGAATATATTTAAATATGTAATGGTTGATGAGTACCAGGACACGAACTACTCGCAATACCTCATCACCCGCAAGCTGTCCGCCAAAGACCGCAATATATGCGTAGTAGGCGACGATGCGCAAAGTATTTATGCCTTCCGCGGAGCGGATATTCAGAACATCTTAAATTTTGAGCGCGATTACCCGGAACTGCAGGTATTTAAATTAGAGCAGAATTACCGGTCTACCAAGAATATTGTACAGGCGGCCAATTCGGTTATCAAAAACAACAAAGCCCAGCTCCGCAAAGACGTTTTCACCGATAACGAAGAAGGTACCTTAATTGAAGTAATTAAAGCTAATTCGGACAACGAAGAAGGCAAATTAATTGCCAATTCTATTTTCGAAGAGAAGATGAATAACCATCTTTCCTACGAAGATTTTGCTATTCTGTACCGTACCAATGCCCAGAGCCGGGCCATGGAAGAATCGCTGCGCCGCATGAATATCAAATACCGGATTGTGGGCGGCTTATCTTTCTACCAGCGCAAAGAAATTAAAGACCTGATCTCTTATTTGCGCCTCACCGTTAACCACAACGATGAACAAGCTTTGCGGCGAGTTATTAATTATCCTAAACGCGGTATTGGCGACACGACCATTGATAAAATTGTAGTAGCCGCCGACGAAAGCAACCATACTATTTGGGAAGTGGTTTGTAATGCTAAGAATTTTCTAACCGGACGGGTATCAACACCCATCGAAGATTTTGCTACTAAAATAAAAAGCTTTTCGGTACTGGCCGAAACCAACGACGCCTTTGAAACAGCCAAATACATTGCGAAGCAATCCGGCATTATAGAAGATCTGTACGCCGATAAAACCATTGAAGGCGTAGCCCGTTACGAAAACATCCAGGAATTGCTGAACGGGATAAAGGAGTTTGTAGATGATCCGGAAAAAGAAGACAAAAGCCTGGCGGCCTTTTTACAGGATATTGCCTTGCTGACGGATGTAGACAACAAAAAAGAAGACACCGGCGAATATGTAACCCTCATGACCATCCACTCGGCCAAAGGCTTGGAATTCCGGAACGTATTTATTGTGGGCATGGAAGAAAACCTGTTTCCGAGCCAGATGATGCTGACCACGCGGGCTGATCTGGAAGAAGAACGGCGCTTGTTTTACGTGGCTATTACGCGAGCGGAGAAAAAACTAACCCTCTCCTACGCTACCAGCCGTTACCAGTGGGGAAATTTGCGGGCTTGTGAGAAAAGCCGTTTTATAGATGAAATAGAACCAACTTTTCTGAACTTTCAGTACGGCGGCGATGGTCCTGGTGTATTTGAGAAAGTTTTAAAACGTAAAACCGTGGTGAGCAACCTGGCGCCGGCCGCGCCTAAAAAAACCGCTACGAACTACATACCACCCGCCGATTTTGTACCAAGCGATACTTCTAAACTGCAGGCTGGCATGCGCGTAGAGCATCCTAAGTTCGGGTTTGGCGTAGTAGCTAAAATGGATACCCAGGGCAACAGCATTAAAGCCATTATCGACTTTGAAGAAGCCGGTGAAAAAACATTGTTGCTCAGTTTCGCTAAATTACGTATACATGAATAGGTGTTCGGATTTGTAGTATTAGATATTCAATTTTTATAGCTTGATGGTAACAGAATTCTTCCATAAAAGAATGAGTCCTTAAATCGAAGGCCGATTAATTGAGTATCGGACATCCAAAATAATTCTTAACTTTGACCAACTAACAATCTTTACATGGTTGCCAATTCTTCTTTTAAACAACAACTGCTGCTGCGCGAATACGGCATAAACGTGCAGAATATCGTAAAATACATTCTTAATTTACCCGAAAAAGCCGATCGCACCCGGGCTGCCACTTTATTGGTAAGCCTGATGGGAAAGCTGAACCCTAGTTTGCGTGAAATCCAGGATTCATCGCAAAAGCTCTGGAATCACTTATATGTAATGTCGGATGGAAAACTGGATGTAGATAGCCCTTATCCATTGAGTGCCATGGAATATCTGAATGATAAACCACAACGCATGGATCTGCCGGCCACTCCCCCTTCTTATAAACATTACGGCAAAAATGTAGAGCACCTTATTCAGAAAGCCATTGAGTTGCAAGACCCGCAGGAAAAAGAAGCCGCTATTA
>Ga0210040_10002016_pt1 | contig 29457 bp, 13 predicted proteins | sample CryGeyCG12114_NA_FD_185462 | JGI IMG/M metagenome (GOLD analysis project Ga0210040, IMG submission 185462) | Groundwater microbial communities from aquifer - Crystal Geyser CG19_WC_8/21/14_NA (SPAdes) (version 2) | ecosystem: Environmental > Aquatic > Deep subsurface > Groundwater | place: USA...
ACATTATTGCTTGCTCCACGACTTTTCCTTATCTCTATGTGAATGTGTGTCGTGTGTGTGTGTGCGCTCTGTACAAAAGTTAGTATAGTAACTTACTGTATGTGTACAGTGACACCCTCGTTCAATCCAAAGTCATCAAAGCTTTGACACTAAATGAGAGCGGGGAACTTTTGGTGTCCATTGTCAGTGAGTCTAGCAATGCATTGTGTGTAGCTCGCTCTCTTCCTTTGGAATTACAATTCCACACCATAAATCACATGCAGGGCTATTGGAGTGAACTGAAAAGAAAGTCAAACACAGAAGACAAGGATCTGAAACCATTTAAGTTTTTAATCAGACCAGTCACAAAATTTTAGCTATACACTCTATTTATTAGAAGAATCTTATCACTTGGTTGGTTGACTCGTGTAATAGAATGCTTTAGATTCTTACATGATATTCAACGACCCTCTGTGATTTCATTTGGCTGCCTATAATAAATACTGAGCCGTTTAGTCATCATGGGTTCACGAGAAATGATCAGGAAGGGTTCATTTCTAACTCTGGTTTCAGATCCCTTGAGAGGAAATTTCCCTGGCTCTTGTTCATTAACTCATTGGATGACTAGCATTGTTAGTTGGTTAGTTAGTTAGTTAGAATAGTTGATTCCGTTCATCGTGACGGAATGAGTAGTGAAGAGCTTTATTACACAGGATGGGACAAAGCGAGAGGACTGTAATGATGAATAATATGATTCTGTGCAGGATTTTTATATTTTAATCCCTTTATGAAATCATGGAGCTGGGTTTCAGACTGCAGAGAGAGAGAGAGAGAGGTCCCTATGGGATTGAAAATATTTCTTAGGCTGAAGCGTAATTGCTTTTTGTAGCTATAGCTAGTTAGTTTCACCACAAGGGTAATTTGCATTTATGTATTATGTGTGCTTACTAACTAACTAACTGTATGAAAGAAAGTTGATTATTATCATGGATGTGGTTTGGTTTATGGATGAAACATCAGTTGTTGTGTGCTACACGGAAGAGCTCATAAAGTTTATGATGGGAGGCAAAACAAAGTACAGGAACCGAATGTTGCCCAATAAAATCAGGGACCATTTATGAGTACACAAGAATAGTAATCACAGTCATTTCACCATGAATAATAGTTTGTTGCTATCATCACACATTTGTGGCCTTCAATAGTCCATTGCATTGAGTATGTGTGTGAAAAAGCAAATGCCAGCCTTTTTTTTCGCCTACATGAGATATTTTTGTGCTTCAGTGCAAGTATTTTATGGAGTGGTAGTCAGGAAACAACTTTTCATGAACATGCAGTAAAAGAGCCCCCATAAAATATGTGTTTGTTTTAGTGTTCGTAGTGTTAGTTATGAATGAGGAGCAGATAATCACTGGTTCATGAAATATCGGCTTCTTCTAAGTGGAATGCAAAGGATTGATTTCCTACTTACTTACTGGAGCCAACAACAAGAACATTGTGTGGCCAATCTGAGTCCTAGTCCCAGCAAAGATGATGTTTGTGGAAACCTTAAAGTGTAACAGTTTTAGGAAATAAATCTTAATTTCTCTCTTTATGACGACAGAGGCCCATTAAGGACATTGTTCAGTAAGAGAGAGAGAAAGTTAGGCCAAGCCTCTTGTTTTCTCAAACCACTGACTTGAAATGTTTTGGGTGCCGGTGGGTCTAATCATGTATAGTTATTAGTTGGTGCTCCACCGGAACTTTGATCTCTGTGAGCAGAGTCCTCCTGCCCATTATCATTTGATTAGCTAGTAAGTGAGCTCAACTCCAGTATTTAGTGATTGTTTACATGTTTGGAGCTCAACACGATCCCTGACCAGAAAGACTTTCAGTGAACTTTGAGGTAGTTCAGCGGAACTTCAGCGAAAACAGCAGAAATTATTGATATAAGTGCTTTGTTTTGATACCGTAACATTAGTAAGTTGTAAGTTCCAAATCGATTGAAATGCTGGAAATGGGGTTCAATTTTGAGCTCAACAGGATATTTGGTTATAGTTATTATCTGAAGGTTATAGGGTACAAGTTGTACACACGGCGAATTGCATGATATGATTTCAACGCTTTATTGCAGATTTTCTTGCTGCTACTGTGCAAAATTAGAAAGCAAAGTGCGTGTGTGGTGAGAGAATTGGATTTGAAAAAATAGAGAAAAAACAGGAGAAATGCGTGCCAGCTTATATTTTTGGTACGTTGCTTACAAATGATGATAACAGACCAAAGCTGTCCAAAAAGCACGGAAATGGTGTATAAAACGCAAAGTCAATGATGTAACGTGGACAGGATTTTTTCCAACTTGTTCAACCATGTTATAGTAACTAGGACCCCCTAATTAATTACGTGCTACGCTTACCGTATTTAACCTGGTTGGTATAGCCAAGCAGCAGTGTGTAGTTAGTGGGCGTTCAGTTTCAGTCAGTAATTGCCATTGTTCCGGAAGGCTCAGAGGTACAAATAAATATAAATGCTTGTACAATGACTTGTACGAGCTAATAGTACACCATTATTCTCACTTTAAATCACACCAGCTACACACATGGAGAAAAAAATCACACACGCTTTAACAATCCATATAGGCACAAAATAATATTTTTCTACACTCCAATCCCAATCAAATTAAACTCTCTCTTTTAGAACTTAAAACTTATTGCCTACTACTACAATGTTTTTTCAAATTTCATTGAAATCCTTTCATTGCCAGTTCAAAATACTAGATTAGTCTCCGGAATAGGAGACGCTGTACCATTTAGCCTATTCTTAAAGTTTGCTCTCAAAGGAGACCAACTAACTAACTAACTAACTTGCATGCAATATGGTGCTCATCAATCAGGGATACGCATTCTTCAAATTAGTTCCTTCACTCATCCTGCACAAAAAGAATTCAGACTCACTGGGTCCTTATATACATTCCTTCCCTATTCATCCATGAATTCAAAAACTCTAACTAGCTCACTAGTACTCTCTCTAAAGATTGTGCCCATTCCCAAATGCATAGTGCAAATTATTTGGGATGACGTACTCATCTTCTTCTTATCTGCATGTTTGAACCTGAGAAAGATAGTTTTCGCAAATGCTCCTCATTTTGAGCACTTCATTTCCACCAACGATGATTAACTGAGTGAGCACTGTGAGCAGTAGGTAGAAAAGAGGACACAGGGGAGCTCATAAACTTAACAAAAGCAACTACACAGCATTCCCTGCATGGCTACTCTACTCACTGTAGTCACGGACACCTATAATGTGTATCATATACTCACAAAATACGCAAAAAAAGTGTCCACTTTTTGGCCCATCATATGTTTGTTTGCGCTCCTTTTTCTCAACTCAAACAAACCTAGTATCCATTTGTATTTAACTGTGTATGTACTACTACCGTTGCTTTCTTTCCCACTACTGTAGAGCCATAACTCTACCCAGCTACCAAATAGAAGCAACTAGAAGCAGTATGCTAGCTGCTTTTTACTCTCCCTTGGTTAAAAGCAGAGTGCCATGGACGGAGTTGACTATATTGGGCTAGAGGCCGGGCTCCACTAGCTCAGTTCACTAAATGCGCTCAAGCTGACAACACATTATATATAAAGCCGTGTGATCCTTGTGTTTGTGCTTCTTGGAACCCAGAGCCTAGTTTTCCCTCACTTGTGTGTGTTGTGTATGTGTGCACTACACATGAGGTCTAGCTGCATGCAGGGTGGCAAATCTACGTTGCTAAACGAGAACAAAAATTGACTGGACACTCTATTGGTGTGGAAAGGAGGTGAAAATAGAAAAAGGAATTTATTAGTTAGCACTAGTGCACAAGTGACTCGTGTGAAGCATTTCAGTGACAATTGTGCGTAGGTATAGAGTGGAAAAAAGTGTAGCACCTTGCTTTTTTGTGAGCGAGTTAGCGAAACGGAATTCGTGTGACCCAACAACATCAATAGCATTAAATTGTTCCCTGGTTGTTGTGTCTTGTACAAAGTAAAAGTAATAACAGTGAGTGGAGGAAAGTTAACCGCAATCAGGAGGTCAAGAATTACTGGACAAGAAATTAACGGTCCATTTCATTAACTCACCAAAAGTTGAGTCAGTGTGGGATCAACTAACTTTGCTGTTTTGTGTAAGTACATACAAGTGGACGCATTTGTTTGTAACTAACTGGACCCAAACAAAGGTATTGCCTTTTTCGCTTGGCCAGGCGAGTTAATTACATTTGGGGAAGCAGATTAGGAATTTAGTATTGCGGACTTTAGTATTCTTGGAAAAAGAATGATCCTTAATACCGGAACGCACATATTACGTTTAGCTAAATAGAACATATGGATATTATACATGTATAGCTCCCTATCTTGAGTTTATACGCTCCATTTGAACAAGGTTTGTCTTGCTCTCAAAAACAAATAGAGTTGAAATTTATGACTGCCACAGCTCACTCAACAATGTTGTTTCATGCAAGAGATAAAGAGACACGTGGATTTGAAGTTTACAGGGAGAACAACACCACCACTACCACTCTATGTACGCTGTGACTGGAATACTAAATTTTGTCATTGTGTGCGGCAATAGAGGAATCCATGAATATTTTATGTGTGATAGTTAGTTAGTGCCCGTGGCATTTTTTATCCCAAAAAGATAGGGAGCAAGGAAATTCGCTCAATCCTTGAAAATGTTTTGCATAAAAAAAGAAATGGCGCAAGTACCATAGATAGACTCTATATTCACGCACAGCCATGGAACAAAAACTTGGGTTTGGATCATACTATAATATATGTACCATTTGGATGAGTCGTAGAGTTGAAGTTAGTGGAATCTATTTCATCATCCTTTTGAACTAGAGCATTACAAATTCCATACGCTTTCCATCTACACACTACTAAATGTGAGGACCCTGTAACTGTAACTATATGTATAGTGCAGTCTGTTTGGAATGAAACTTTTCCGATGTGTTTGTAACTAGTCAGTCAGTCAGTAGTCAGTGAGTGGCAAAAGTAAGTAAAGTATAAGTGAGCACTGCATGGGTAATGTACATCTTTTCTTTCTTTCCCTTCAGCTCCAGTTTGCCTGTGTAGTCTTAGTCCTGTGTCCAAATCAAATTTGCACATCAAAGTCTTCTTTTTCTTATGGGCCATACTATAGTTAGTTAGTTAGTAATAGTAGCACAAGGACCACTGCTTCTATTTTATCAACATTCTTTCATGTGAGTCCTGAGTGGAGTAAATTACCAATTCTATGAGCAACTTTCTCTCAGCCTACCTACCTGAGAATTTATCATTTCACTCACAGTTTCTTGTTGTCTCTAACAAAATAATATCTTTGTTCCTCCTACGGTTTGCAAAAAGAATGCATGTATAAAGTTCACCCTATGTAACCCTAAGTGGACTTTATTTGCCTCACTGCACCACCATATTATGTATATGTTGTAACTGACATGAAAGGGTTCAAATCTTTTTGCAGCACGCACAATTTACGTGGGTTGGCAGTTTGCGGCATAAAAAGCTTCCGAAACTATGTTGCATATATGAATGAGCAAAACTGCTGGAATCAAATGATAGATTTGGCTGCGCAATACGAAAATTGTCCGAGCTCTATTGACTGAAAGGCTGATGCAATTTGTTTGACACATTAAATGGTTCATCATTTTGTCTGTTTGGGACGGAATTAGTTTTTTGAGCTACTATAGAACCGCTATCATCGTTGCGCAACATATGCATTCATTCATTTTACACACATGAAATTTTGAAGGAAAGTGAAATCACTTTGAACTTTTCACTATGTCTAGTGAGTCAGTGAGACAGGATGAGGAGATTGCTATTTCTATTTGAATTGGTGAGTCTCCTGTGAACTCAAATTCATTTCTTGTTCACTCCTGGGCTTCTTTCAACATGTACACAGTTCTCCTTACCCATTCATATGTGCAAGTTTACATTCACAAATTTCCGTGGCTTTTTTCTTTTCCCTGGCGTTTACGATTGATGAAGCCCGTCGGAATATAGACTAGAATAATTTCATTGGGGTATATACAAGCACCCTTAAAGGTTTTAAATATTTACTCTCATGTACTGACTGATACAAATGAGGTGATCAAAAATGCAATGCCGTAGAGCAGTGGGAAAATTAGATTTGTCTGTTCATGGATTGCTGTTAGTTAGTTAGAAAGTAGAAAGATTAGAGGCGATTGAAAAATTTCATGGCTGTGCACTGTGCATTTTCAAGTTTTAAAGTGCCGTTTATTTATTGCACAAAACTTTATAGTACTGGGAATTGAGACCGTACATTTATATTAAGATATAGTAAGGACTAACTGTGAGAATATTAAAATGTTTCCCCTAAAGTTCAACTGACTAAAAGCTAATTTTGTGGTTGGTTTGATATTATGAAAAGCTGTTAACAGTGTGTTGACAACACTTGAGCATTCTTCAATTATAATGGCAGCATAAAATTTATCCACATTAGCGTTACTCGCGCTCTACTAACCATGAAAAATAAACAGGCATTATTATTTCAGGGCTAATTTGCTCCTGTCTTTTTAACAAATGAAAATTTATGCAAAAACAGCAAACCTGGAATAAATTTGTATTCAAAATTTAAAGTTTTATAGAAAATATTTCCTGTAAATTGAGATTTAAGCATAGACTACGCGTGTCTACAAGTTTTGAGACCAAAATCTTTAAAAGAAAACTGTAATGCGAGTTATTTGTTGCAGTGTGAACTTGGAGATCTTGTCATGTGTCAGTTTGTTTTCCCGAGTAAACATTTCATATCGAACAATCTATTGCCGCACAAGTAATGTACAACAAAAGTAGAAAATCCAGTAAAAACGTCATTTGAGATGTGTTTTTCTGATAAACATGTTTAGAATCTATCACTTTCCCAAGAAATAACCGTTTGCAGTCTAAAGGGGGATAACTACATACATACATGCGTGTGATTCACAATCGAGAAGATTTAGGAAATAATAAGATTATTCAAAGATATTTATAGCTTAACAGCGCATACAAATGTAATGCGTTTTGCGTTTCATGGGAAAATCTGAAATTGAACACATATTGAAACTTGAAATTTATAGTCTCTTTAGTTACATAAAGGAAATTTTTATGGAGCTCATGTTGGGTTTCCAGCTGTAGCACCAAAAATTTCACCTTCACATGTTGAACACAAAAAAAGTTTCGTGCTCTACCAGAATGACATTTTGACTGGAGACTATATGCTCACTGTTTAACATGCTCATAGCAGTTGCACCTCTGCATTAAATTAAACATGGTGAGTCTGCTTAAACGCACTCACTATCTTGTTGCATTAAACCTGGTGTGAATTTTCATTTGCTATATCCATCCCTCATGAATTCTCCGAAGGAAATCCAACTTTCCTTCCTTCCATGTTTGTAGCCAACCTAGTCTACCAACTACCCGGGAAGAGAAGGGAAAGCTAGTTCACAAACTTTTCCCTGTTCCAACTATTGAATTCATGCCCAAGTAATTTGGTTCTTTCTAACTAACCAACTAGCTAAACTTCAGATTGTGACCAGTTAAGCAATTCCACTCACAGCGGGGCTTTGGCATTTCCACCCGTTTTATTTCCTTGCATTCTAGCCATGCTCACCTGGGAGAAATAAGCAAAAAAAGTACATATGCTTGCTATTACATGGACACATCTAAAATTTACTTTTGTATTCTTTAAAAATATAGGGGAAACATGCAAGAACTTGGTGAAGAAATGTGGATTTCTAGTGATACACTGTTAAACATAGGAGATGCACAAAAGCATAAAATTCATAAAGAACAGTTTTTAGCATAAGGCTCACTTCGTACTCACTCCTGTTGTAGTAGATAATACTTTGGGTGGATTTGGTGGTCTGGTCTCAGCTCCAATATATTATGGTTGACATGGCACTGGGAAAATGTGAAAGGTCTTGCCTAAATCTTGCTCTCAAAACATTTTTTTCCCTTGACTTTTCCCAGGTTTTTATATCTTGGTAGTCATCATCACATTTACCACCCAGGCACTATGTATGTGTACAAAAGGGGAGTGCAGGGAAAAACGTGAGTGTGAATACTGACTGACTAGTTGGAAAAGTTATTGCAACCTTTTCCTCTCCAAAAAAAAATGTGTACACATGAGATAGACAGTAAGTGTGCAAAATATAAGCTATAGGCAGGTGGGTGGACTAGAATTGCATTTCATAGAGAAACTGGGATTCAGAGCCCAGTAATACATACATGTGTGTAACATTATAGAGTAGGATATAATCGCACTTGCCTTTCCCATGCACATAATAGATCTGTACGAATAAATCATCCACAATCTGATCAAAAAATGGGCTGCCACTTTTCTCCCTTCCCGTGCCGTCACTGTCCCAAGAAATGCAAACTCACCTCTTTGCCACACTCCTCATTTTTTGAGCAGATAAATCCAGAACATAAGAGTAAGAAAGTATCTCTGGTTCCTGTCGACTTTTCCAACTAAACAGAAAAAACCGAGTCCATGGCATATTTGCCAACCGACTTGCTTATATAATGTGCCTGCCTACTCACATACAGTATGTTAGATTCGTTTCAACTTTCTTCATTTTACTTATGAGCTGGAGTGACTACATATGGACGGTTCAAATATTTACACAAGAGCTTCACTAACTGATTCCTTTGTACTTGCGTTATTAATTCTTTAATGTTATGCGCTAACTGACTCACTGTGTATGCATAACTTTTGACTCTGGTTTTTAGTTACTTTGGGCTCCTCATAAAGGGGCTATTTAGTTCATTTTCCCCAAAACTTGTATTTAGTAACAAACTATATAAAGCTCAATATCTTGCATTAGCAATCTACTAAAAGTACTGCAGAAGCTGGAGGTATAGTTAGCAAGTATTTAGTAATCGAGAGCATGATTTCAAAGTTATCATGGGACATGAGTGCAAATAAGTGCGCTTATGAGCGATATCAAGTTTGCATAGAGGGCCTCCACTACTTAGGTTTGTTAGGTACGAGAGCGGGGAGCCAGTGTATTTAATTTCAAAGAGCATCTTATAGGCGCTCCATTATGAGTTTATTCACCAGAGCGTACTAATTCCACAGAGGAGTTGCAGGCTTATGTTTCCAAAATCATTTTCTAACTCTCATAACATATTAGAGTGAAAGCAATCAAAAAAGCGTTTGCAACAAAAAATTGCCTCAACTTGGCAATATGGGACTTATGTTACGTTTGTACATACGTATGTACGTACGTATGTATGTATATACTGCCATGGTGGGTGTAAAAAAAGGGTCAGAAGATTGCGTGCAAGCTTCACTTGTCACGAGCAACTGCCAAATAGTGCTGTTACTAATATGACCAAAGAATGAGCAAGTCGAGCAAAATGTAATTTGTGAGCTTTATATACCCATTTCGGTCACTAGTGTGTATGTGAGCATGCAAGGCCTGATATTGACGACAAACTAAAGCCACGCTTTTTTTATGTGGCTCCTATAAAATGGTTCATTTTGAATACCAACGGAAATGGCATGTCCACTAGTTATGCAGTTAGCTAGATACAAAAGTCGTGTGTAGGCAAAAGGATTTGCGTAACATTATTTCGGCGGCGTCTTTATTATTACATGATAGGTCACCGTCACACGAAATTCAACTTTGTCTAACTTTAATAAAATGGACCAAAATAACATTCCTCCTGATAACCTGTAAAAGTTCCTGCTCGGCGTAATTTCAATCTTAAAGGATTGTAAAGTGATTCCGATTTGATGGAAAACCAGTGCAGTTACAATCTAAAAAGATACGCGTGGCGTGGAGCTCCATGGTTTCACTTTTTCATTAGCTTTTGCATCATTCTAACCAACATATGTACCAACTGGAAGACGTTCATTCAATTCCACTTGTGAGATATTCCAAGTGCTTTCTCCTGTGGTTTCGCCAATATTATTTTTCCAGTGACAATAGTAATAGTAAGGTCAAAATTTTAATGAAATCCCGATTTCAGTTTTCAAGATCAAGTAGTACTAAATCAGGTTGTTTAGAGCCACCACGTCAACCAAGTAATATCTCATTGCACTATGGCGATAAGATATGTGAGATATTTCTCGCAATATACTGGGCATTGTACCTATACACATTGGGAATGTCAAATGATTCAATGAAACAAGTCAAGAACACTTCACTGAAAGCGATATTATACCGTTTGGATGTCGATGTAGCATTCGGCGGGTTCGGCTCAATCAAACAATTGCATTGGGTTTGTAAAAGTAATGCTTAATGTTAAAATTTTGACCATGCACCCTGTCTGAGTTCGGTGGGACGTAGTTACTCTATTCTCAAAACTCAAACAGACGTCGAATACACACAAATGCATGTCCCATAGCATTGCATTCCCTCCGTTTCAATTCTGCGCGGACTATACTGGTCTACAGGTTCTGACTGACAGGCCTTTGCAACAGTAACCTAACCTCTTAGGCATCATTTGCATCTGTGGATAATCGTCACAAAGTCAATTCAAGACCAATTACATCCAAATTTTCACAGGATTTTTTCTTCGTCTATGATAAAAATGTCAGCCAGTTCAGTGAATATCAGTGTTTTTTGGCATTCCAATGTTTGTAAGAAATATTTAAGGGATACAGAGAGAGATCAAAGGATCGAGTACTGTCATTTGTGAAAGTCAGGACTCCTGACATCTGACCAGAAGCAGTGTACCATATTTTGGAAACCATGTTGTCGAACGAGATTAAATAGAAATCTTAACATTCTTGGGAAAAAAATGGTTTTAGCTCCGTAACGGCGATTTTGACGAATGACACACCAAATTGAATAATTGTATATTATTCTTATCGTAAATTAGTCTCAGTGTATATATTCACAGCAATAAATTGGAAAAGTTTTTGGTTTTGAAAATCTGTGAAAATAAGTAAAACCCATTAATGCGTATTTTTTACCTTTACGTTTCTTTTAGATTGTCTATGAAAAAATAATGAATATGATATGAAAAAAAATTCAACTTTGCCAAAAATAACCAACAGTGACATATTCAGTTCCTACGGCTTTGTGCTGGTCTTGTCTTCGTCATCCACCAACAGCAACGATTCAAAGTAATAACACTTTATAAGCTCATACATATTTAACATTTGATTTAATACAGATCAAAATAGGGATATGTAAAAGGTAGGCAATTGATTGGCAAGGTACACGCAACTAGGTAAATAATGGTGTAACATGTAATTGTTCTTGCGATTTTGGCCATTTTAAAAATTTACGAATCGGAAATAACTGCTTTCTTATCAAAATTTCAAGCTATTTGCACTGTTGATAAAAGCAAACACAAAATCTATCACGTCTTGTATATTTCGCAATTAAGTGGCCACTTAAATGTGCCTGGACAATACAGACTACGCTTCCTGAAAATTTCCTTGTCTCAAGTCCACCTTTCTACATCATTCATTTTTAAGATCCAAACGGAATTCGCTTACAAAATTATTTTAGCCAAGTCTATAAATGGACAGTCCAGTTGTCGTTCAAAACGCTTGGAGACTAGACCAAAAAAATTGTCATGGAGTTCTTGAAAAAATTCCTGGTCTTAGATACCACCAATGGTGGATTACTTACCGGAAGCAAAAATTATGAAGTTTTCCTCCGTCTACCCTACTACTTACTGCTTGGACCTAAATGGGACCGGAAGCGTCGTCGATTCATTTTGGAAAATCCCAGTGAACGACTTCAAGACCTTCGTTTTTTCATGACGTGTTTCTTTTATTTCGCGTCTTTTTGCGTCGTCTATCAGTTTTTTCACTCAGTGAAATACTCCACAGAGTCGTCCATTTTTCCGGAATCCACATTAAGGATAGTTCATTTGAATGTTAGCATCTTTTGCGTTTTGGGTGTCTACAGCACATACTGTTCAACCCGAGATTGGGATTTTTTGAATACGTTCACAGTCTTGATGCAATTTGACACTACCACCGGTGGTAAGGTTTGCAAATAGAAGATGCTATAGGGTTCCAACAATATTGCGAATTTGCGGTCCTTGAATTTAACTTTGAATCTAAAGGGATGGATTTAAAGAGCCATCCCCTGAAGATCCTACCGGCGCAGCCAAGTCTAGCGATATGGAATCTCGGTCTTTGGATCAGCTTGTCTTCAACAATAAGCTGGTCCCTCATGTACACCCTTGGAGGACTGGCATTCCCATGCTTCCCGTTCTATCCGTACTCTATGGTTTTGGAGTTTCAGGGTCGCTGTGAGACTGTCACGGCTTGGGAGATCCTTGGCAGCTCTGTAATAAACCTACTCTATGGCGTGCAGTTTGTGGGCATGTCCATGTTTATGATACGCTACGCTTTGAGTACAATGTATGTGGCATTTTGGTCTCTCAACGTCGCCAGGTAGCACAACTACAATTTCCAAAAACACTATGGCCTACGTTCTTATGTCTTGTTTCCGCTACAGGAGGCTCATCGACGAAGGCCTTATTATCCAAGGAAGAAAACTCTACCAACGGACTCAGGTTTTTGTGGCATTTTTAAATGCCAGTAATCGTAATTTCCGCTTGCCATTCCTCTTTCGGACTTTCGATGCTCTCCTAACAATTTGCGGATTTACGTTGATAGCTCAGCACCAAAATCTTGCTCCGATCTCCACATTTTCTCTGGCTATTTTGCTTCTCTGTTGTTTGTATGCTATGCTCTTTTTCCGAGTTTATGAGCATCTTAGGCCTTTCAGCAAAGATTTCTGCAGGGAACTTTCAGCAAAAGCGCACCAGGGATTGGCTGGCAATGTGGCCGAAGTGATCAGATTTATCAATTCTCTATTCCCTTTGGTCATTTACAAAGGCGAGACTCCTATGGAACACGGCTTGGTTTTGGGCATCATTCATAACAATATTAATTACAGTATATTCCTTTTGTTCTCTTAATTGATTTAAATGACGCGTGAGTTTGATGTTCGTTGATTTCCTAGAGAAAACAGCAGCAAATTATCTCCTTTATCAATTTTGGTTTCATGAAAGGATAAATTAAGAAAACTATGAAACACTTTAGATTATCCATAGATAGTCATCTATTTCACTTGTTTACAAAAAAGTAGAAAAAAAGGCTTAAAAGTTTTTGCATGGACTAAATATTTAGGTGTCCTGATAGAAATAAGAAATAGGAGTAAGAAGAAAATTAATCAAAACCTATGACAAGTGCGTTAATCGTTCTCATGGATTTTGATGTTTTCGAGGTACTTTCGATTAATCTTCCTTGTCCCTTCATGTGCTTCTTTCAGATACTTTGGTTTCAGAAATTCCTGTAGACATTTCTAATCTATCAAATGGATTCATTATTAAATTGGAAGTTCACTGTATATTCTGGTAAAAACGGCCGTATGCAACTAACTAAGTATAACCGCAAATTCAACTTGTGTGAAAGTGTTGATTAGATATTCTAGTGATGTGATTGTCCAAAATTATTGATTAGGCACTTAGGGCAATTAAATAGCTTGCCTAAAAGGTGAAGCATTATGACTGTGCTGTCTAGCCTATTGATAAAATGTACACAGCTGTTGGGAGAAATAAGGAATATGGTTTATTAGATAGCAACAAAAATTAAAGAAATCAATACTAATTGCACACAGCAGCCATAGGCTTAAAAACAAGTTAATAATGATCAGTAGCTTTCGATCACAAAGTTTTCGAGCGACTGATAACATATCAGTCAGACTCACCTGAACTTAAAAGTTTACACATGAAACACATAAGCAATGTTTTAACGTCTTGTAAGCTAAAAACTATTGGTACAACTTGGCTGAGCCCGATACAGGAGTTATATCAAACATTTGTTATTGAAATAGCTTCGCAGTTAACATGTAAACATGTAAGCTTTATTTAAACCTAAGTACTTCTCAGTTAACATGTAAACTCCACATGCTTTATTTAAACCTAAGTTAAAATTTAATGAACGTTGGGATTTTGGTGTTTTATGACTTAAACTAACGCTTGTTGTGTTAAACATCACCTATAGGATTTGTCAACAAGGATCTCCAGCAGATAAGTGACTATGGGCACTTGAATATTTTTGAATATGTAGCATCACGTAACACACATGTGAGCTACACGTGTTTGTTTAAGCCGATTTATGTAACGTTTGGTTTCGGTGCCTAATGATTTAACTAATGTTTTTCTTTATTTGAACTCGTTTAAAAAAATCCTATTCGTTCAGTACATTAAGTTAGTTCCGTATTTTGTTATTAAGATTACGGCTTTATGAATAGTTAAGTTAAGTCATTTTAGGTGGATTTATCATAATATTGGTGTTAAGCTCTTTTTGTTTGATATCGGCATATAAACAACTATAAAAATGAGTTCGGGCGGGCCATCGTTGAAATTATCACCATGAACACCGTTTATTCGCATAAAAACAACTTAGGCATTTTCCGATTGTGCTCATTTGCAATCGCCTTTCCTACTTTTGCGTAATCTCAAGGTATGCAAAATTTTAAGTCAATCGGTAAATGCCTTTAAAAGTTATCGTGGATACACCAAAAAAATACGCGATCGCATAAGCCCTGTACCGGGCTAAAAACACAAATTTCATTCAATGTAATTATGCACTGTTACATTAGGAAGTGGAATTTTACTTGAGTTCACAAAATAACGTGGTGTGGGTGCTCTCAAGTATATTTTTCGCAACCTTTCACGGCTGTAATAATAAAATTCAGTGAATAAGATTGCACGATTTAGCTTTGCGTCGATTTCTTGCTACGAAGAGTTCTTATTTACAATTCCCATACGGAAATCTAAAAATGATACACCAAAAAGTTGATTTTACGCGGAATTACAAGCACCAGGATCAAATCCAAGAAAGGAGAAATCAAAACGTCTAGATTTTTTTGAAAACCCACTACTTCATGCATTAACAAGCCTAAACGCTAAGTTGGTATTACAATTTGAAGAGCCTTTCAAAATAATTTTATGGGATTTCCCCTTCGACTGCGCACTGATCTGGTGTTTTTCATTCATCAACAATCTGCAATATTTAAAGTATGAATGGAATAATATTTGGAGGAGAATAAGTTTTTTTTATTTCTCATATGAAAATGTGGTTTTAATTTTTTTGCTTCTGATGTTTACTTAAAAGTTTTTATCACAGCACGATATTTTTTACCTTATGTATTAACTCAGCCTGAAGAAAACAGTTTTTCACTTACACTTCCATTAGTCATCAAGCACAGTAAGTGTGGGCAAGGCTTTTTTTACTCATATGGATGATTGTGAACAAGTAAAAGTTTCGTGTAAACTTGAGATTTGAGGACTGCACGCAAGTATAGACGTGAACTGAAAACATACTAACCAATCTGTACGCATAAGAAGTGAGGTGAGTCCACTGGGAAGCGATAACAAAACGGATTTGCATTCCGTGTGTGAGTAAAGTTGACTGAAAGCACGTATAGTACATATTGTGAGCTAATATGGGAATATTTCTCTGAGTACTGTGTTCCTTTCGTGGCAAATTTCCATTCAATACCTTTTATGGTTTGTACCACCAACGTAGCATAAGACACAGGAATGGAAATTTTTATTAGTTACTCACAATGAGGTGTTGTGGGTGGGTAGCCGAGTTTTGAAATGAGAATAGCCCAAAATAATTTTTGAGGGCACCTACAAATATCCTTGAAAATATCGGTTCTCAACGCTCAAGTTTACATGTGCCACGCAGTACCAAACAAATTTTGGAAATCAAAAGTTTGTTTTTTATGGAAAATTAAAGGAGTAACGATATTTATTTTCGATATTTCTGGATATATTTAGACGCATATAAAAAGTACACTTTTTGATGCTCTGAGAGTTGGCAGCCTTATGAGGATTCAATATATTTAGGTGTTCTTATTGAAATTTTCAAGTTTCTTTCGAGCTATATTGCAATAAAAAAACTCCACCACCCAATTTTGGTGCTTCATTGCTAGTTATAATCACAACAAAATGGAATATGATGATTGCTCATTCACGTGAAGATTTGCACAAATAAAATGTGAATAAAGCTATGAGTTTGTCCTACGGGATACTTTCAAACAAACTACAAAAATTTCATTTGCATGTCACGGCTCCCTAGAATTAGGCATATATTCCCCTTTTGAAAATCTTTATAGCAGGTCTGAAAATGCATGCAATATTAACTACAGTTTATTTTAATGTACCCCATCTACAACATCACAGAAGTGATGAAGTGTAATATTGTTTCAGTAGGACGTCCTAATCACGAGAGCTCAAAATATTTCCTAATGATTTTTTCCATGCTGCTATTCACTAATCTGAATCGATCACTTAATAAAAATTGAAACGTTCAAATTAAAGGTAGTATCCCCAAAAGTGATCCCATAATGTTACTTGTCATCAGCAAAATTGGGGCGGCGGTAAACAAAATCCTTGTCAACAGCATTTTTTCATTGAATATTATAAATAAACACTCTCTCGTGGTTAAGATTAGTGATGCCAACGGTACGTTACGGGACATCTCAAATGTTATAAGATATAGAGTTGAAAAAAAGTTGAAAATAGTTTTCACATTAAGTATAAAGGCATTTCATACCAAAAAATTTAATAAAGCGTCATAGCACACCACTAAAATTGCTAACTATGATGTAGTTCATAATAGTGGACGGTGAAATTTTAAAGAAAAAATCAGTTTACAATTTCATAGCCAAGAAGCTTATGCATATACAAAAAAGTTTCGTCTCTGATTTAACTTAGTTTAATTGACTAAGTACATTAACTCTACTACTTCACTAATGTACAATCTTCGTATTTTTGTTCAACTGTTCAACCCCAATATGTCATGCTTGAAAACCAAGATCGGAATTCGTCCCGAACTCACTCGGGGTGAAAAAACACATCCAGTCCCGGGACGGGACATCACGAGATTCCAGAGGCATCTCCATAGTTAGAAGGTTCATTCAGCAATGTACTCTCCATCACTCCAGTGATGTGTTCGACTACGAACATCTCACATGCGTATGACTGTTCGAGAACCGCTTTCGGCATTTCTCGAATTTCAATCTGCAATTTTAATCTGCATTAGTAGCTAATGGGTATTTGAGAAAGTATTTGAGATTTGAAGCCCTTGTTATTTTCTTTCGGATTCAATTAGAATAGCAAAAGTGGGTCAAGCTCACCAGATGGGATGCTAGCCACTCCTAAATAAGTGAAAAATAAATAGTGAGAAATATTTGCTTTTGTTTGCAGTGAAAATTGAAAGAACCCAATTCACTTGAATGATTCTTGTGCAATGGGAAGCCTATTATTTGTGAGTTACGGGCTACAGAGCAAACACAATAACACACATACAAGCCTAGCAATAGAGAATATGAAAAAAGGAGAAAAAATGCAAACATAGTAAGACGTAAATGTAAATACAACAGTGGTTCCGTGAGTGATGCTATTAGTCAGAAGTTGGGGAAGAATGTAATTTTTACTCTGTTTTCCTGAAAATGTGATTTCCTTGGCATCTTTGAAATATGTAGATGTCTGAGTGAGTGAGCTCATTTAGCACCTTTCATCCAGTTTTTATTTACTTGCATTTTTTAACATCAAAAAATTACTTGTTCTCATATTTTTACACTGTGTCTGTATGGCTTTACGGAGCTGAGTGAAAAAAGTTATAGCATCGCAGCTACTTGTAGTTGTTCTGTAATTAGTTCGAAAATAAATTTTGGATTTTCTACATTAACTGGCATTCACTCTCTCAATTAACTAATGTCGCCCGATTAAAAACTATTTAAAATTCATGTACTAGCTATGTTAAATATGATTATTGTCATTGCCAATTGTACCAACATTGCTGCAAGACCACAAATGGACGTCCTGCTCGTTCCCTTCTCAATTCAATTTCAATTTGCTTCAGCATTTTATCCTTTATATCACATTTGCAAACAGAAAATGCTTATTCCAAGCAGGCACGAAAATAGTGTATTCCCAGAATTGTATCAAATTACATCCGGTTACACCCAAAGAATGTTTTTGTGATTTTGTTGCTATACTACCAAAATTGTCTGCGTAGGAACCACCCTTAATGTGAATGCTGGAGAGTTAAATTCCACTCATTCATATTCATTTGTCCTCCATTTTCGCTTAAGAATTTGGTTCATACTAAAATTAGGAAAACTGTGAGACTCCCTGAAATTTACATGTCAAAGAACAAAACACAAAAATGTCAAAGGGAATTCAATCTTGGATCTTTCATCATTACTCACTAACTTTTGACGACTCATTCCTTGACTGGATTCATGAGTTGATAACCTAATCAATAAGCCTTTCATTAAATGCGTAGGCACACTATACGAAATCTCTAACAAACTGACTATTGCCATTCAAAAAGTAGAAGTATTCAATGTGAATAATTTTATACCTTTTGTAATTTAATTGTGCGTCTTTTGCAGATCCCTGAAGAGACGCTGGCAGGGATTGGACGCCATAAAGAAGACACTATGTGAGTCAGTATAGTAACTAACTATACACAACTGCATTAAAATGAGCTCATTATTTTTAATGAAAATGGATGTGTAGAAGACTACTGCTACTGTACGAGTCTCAAAAACAGCAGGCCTATTACTAGCTCACAGAGATTACTACCTCACATACAGGAAACTATTCCTTCAGTCTCCGTGTTGTGTATAGCACTCGACACAATAATAATAATAATAATAATAACATCTTTTCCTGTGAACAAACATTTCCTTACGATATTCCCACACTCTCAGGGAAAGAAAACTTAAAAAGAGCTAAACCGCAACAGGGACTGAAAGTTTGGCAAACTAGCAACTTGTGTAGTTGGTTACTCTCAAAGAAAGCTTTATACTCACTCACTCAGTCCGTCAGTAACAAACCAACTCTTTTTAGCTACCTAGTTAGTTAGTTAGCTAATGAACAGAAGAGCCCATGATTTCTGTTCCCATTCTTCATTCATGATGTGAGCCAGCCGGCAGAAACCATATGGACCAAATTCTCCAGCTTGCACTCAAATGATTTAAGAGTTGATGACAACCGTGTGCATACAGACGCGCAGGCATATAAAACTTATCAGATTTGAATACATCAGTGTGAACCATAAGACTAACGAAGAAACTAACGAGAGCTTCAGTTCTGCTAATCCAAAGAAAACAGTCTCGTCCTAATTAAACGTGCGCTCTTCAGCTCCTGTGAATAACATAGGGTCTACCTGCTAAATTTTCCTGTGGACAAACAAACAACTGAGTGAAAACTGTGAGCGAGCAAGACTTGGCCACAGCTGATGCCCTAAATTAATGAGTGGTGGGAAAAAACATAACTCATTTAGGTATAGTATAGTGCTATAGTGCTCACGGTAATAAACTAAATGCATCGTGGGAGTGCCAGTGATACATTCATAGTAAATTCCTGTGAAAGTTCTTTAAATTTGTGTACCACAGCTACAGCTTCCAACAGTAACCACTTGATCCCATCTAGTAGTCAAGTGTTTGCGAGAGCAGTGTCCACATATTTTGGCAGAAAATTCTTCACTTTTTGGCTCCCATTACAAAGGAATCATCAAATTGGAAGAAACATGGGCGCTGCACTCATGAGGATGATGACTCTAATAGGAGTTGCATTTATTATCCATTTTATCATCATATCTACATTTGCGGAGACCAAAAACGGTAAGTGTATAGCTTTTTAGCTTGACATGCTACATTATAGGTTCCCTCTGCCTGCCGTGTCTATTTAGCTTCATTAAGAATTGATTGCTTTCATAATTATGTAGGACTTTTTGCACGTGCATCGCATTTGCTGTGCATTTTTTACTGCACCACTCGTGTCATCAGAGACAAGACTTGAGCTTTCAACTCTTTTGTTCCCTTTTGATTAATTGGATGAGCACATTGAATGCTTCATCAATTAAATATTCCCTCTCTTGGTTTAATTACTGGCGTTCTTGTGCGTGCGTCCAATAATGATGATGAATGCAGAGATGAAGACAGTTGTGCATGAATAATGTCCGTTGTGATATATTGGGTTTGACTTATCCAATGTGCTCACATTGAGGTTAGTTCGTTATTGAGGGAAAAGGGATTTAAAAAGTCTTTATCCCAAGTCACCTTGACTGTATACACTACCCGGGCGATAATAAATAAGCGGTTGATTGAGCACATCGAGTTTTCTTTTCCATAGCCGATTACAGTGAGTGTTTGCTTGTTTTTATTGCGTGCAGGCAAGAATTGTGTGCACAAGTTCTCAGTCAGTCAGTTTGTAAGCAAGAGACATGAGCTTGTGTTGTGTCCCATGATTTATTGTCCAGTGTAGTTGTAGTTGAGTTAAACCACAAGTTTTCTTTGTGTAATCGATACGAAACAAACGGTTTGGCATCATATGACGCTAATTTTATTTGTGCTTTTCATCTTGTTTGTACACATTTCGAAGGTAGTTTACTATAAGGTAAGTTATAAGCTGGTGATAGTGGCTGAATAATCAGCTTGTGGTGGAGTAATTTATGAGCAGTTAGAACATGAAACATAATGTATGGGATTTTGATACATTATCACTTATCAGCTGATGGTAATGGGTGCAGAAGATTACATTAGGGGTATTCACGAGCACCGGGATATAAGGGTATTAGGGTAACTTTTTGTAATGTATTTAACTGGAGAAAAGTTACCCTAATACCCAGTTACCCCGGTGCTCGTGAATACCCCTATTATTTGAAAAAGGAGGAATCAGACAGTGTTTTTTATCATTTGAGCTGTAGTAAGTTACGAGTTGACACAGAGATTACATGTATGGATGTGGGTCCAAGTAATTCTTGTGAAGGCTATATCAGATTTGAAAAAAGTACATTTGTAGGTGAAACTCATTTGCTGAGTGAGATCTCCGTAGAGAGTAACCCAATACTATTTATCTTGGTTAGGAAATGGTAAAACAATGCGCATCATCAGAAAAGTTGATTTCATTGCTGTGGGCGCTGTAATTGGCGCTTTCACACTCCCTTTCCTGGGTAAACTTTGCCAGTTCAAAATGATGTCGATAGTAGAGTACGCATGAAAGCGTGAAACAGGCCATTTTCTTTTACTCTTTATTGGCACGTAAAAAAGTTAGTTAGTTAGTTCGTTACCAACAATAAAATGAGCCCAACTATTTAATTCCCTTGTTAACGACGCAAAGTGCGGTAAAATACTTATAAATTGTGAACCAGAACCACTACTAACTAACTAAATTGAACGGAAAATGTTACATGCTTTCTTCAAAACATATTACAGTAGGAAGGAAAATGAGCTCAAATTTAGTTGACTAATCTATAGATTGGGGTATTGCTCAATTTGCCTGTTGGCAAACTACCGGTTATGAGGCAGTATCAATTTGTAAGCTCATTCATCTCAATTAACTCTTTTTTGTAAAGTCCCCCAAATAGATCGATTAGAAAACTAGGGAAAGGGTAACCCACAAGTCAATCCATCTGATACAGCTCAAATGACAGACATAATCATTCTGTTACACTTTAAATACCATGAAACGTAAATTTGGCACGTTTTTCTTGCCACCGCTCACACGATGATATATTTGGCTCCGGCTCCCACATTTTTTGTCCCATCCATTTTTTAAGTTTGTTCCATGTGTGATTTTCCAGCAACATTAAGCAAAAATGCGTACACACACGCGTTCTCGGGCGAGATTGAGCCGTAACTCTAAAAAAGGTGTTTGCATCGCACAACATTGGAAGCCACTAACTAACTGTATGATTTCCCCTTCACACTGATTTACTGTTATGAGGATGCAAGACGGAGAAAAAATGTACAGACAGGGACGGGAGCTTAAGTAAAGTCGGATATTAATATTAATCATCTGAGGATTTTGAACTGAAAAAACTACTATTCTTTTTTATCTCTTCATATATTTTTTGTATACAATTCTAACTCTAACTTCCATTTTTGGGCCAGTAAGTAGGATTTCCCAGCTCGTTACATTGCATACCATTAAACTTGAGCTCTATAGCTCCGCGTGTGTGTAACTGTAAAGCTTGCTCATCAGCAAACTTCTATGTTCTATATCCCTACTTATTAGTGTACAACATTTTTCTTTTAGATTCCCGTATTTATCCAGATTCTTGCATTTCTTCCAACTCATTTTTATTGGAAAACGCACGTTTGCCTTCAAGACAAACACAAGAATGAATGCCTTTACACAGTAGTTTAAAAAACATTTTTTTCGCTAAGGCATACAAGACCCGCTTTTATGTTCCATCATCAAAGGCGCTCCGATTTATACAGAGCATAAAACTCTTTTCTCTATACATATTCATTCATCTCCCCTTTGCTAATGTGTGCGAAAATCTTGCCTATCTTATAAATTGTGTGTAATAGTTTCCAAAAAGTAGACGCTACACTGTTGGCATAATGAAAAAAGTCTGACGATATGATTATTAGTGAGTTGGGCGAGAGGTTTTGGGGATCCTTTTGTTTGCTGCTCTATAAGAAGCAAGTATAACTAATGGGAAAGTGAGGAATCACATAACTTGGAGCAGTAAAGCCATTTATGCTCCCAGCTCCAAAAACTTGAGGGAAACAAATGGAAAGAATAAATCGCTCGTAGAAAGAAAAGTCACAGTAATGATGTACATTACTGGGAAAAAGAGGAGCTTATGTCGACGGCTTTTTTTTTTGGTCATCCAAAATAATTGCAAGTCCACACTCACTGTTTGTGTAAAAAAGGGAAAATGGAACGTGTAACCATCATTCCTGATTTCAGGAGAATCTAGTACGTAATGAATTATTGATGGCTTCAAATTGATTTTTCCAGCTATTATCACTCAAACAAATGTGTACTATTTACTACCTTAACTAATAGTCATAGATTTTTCCATATTTTCATCATAATAAATAAGAGATGTGAATAAATAATGTGTTTAGCTAACAAAGGTGTGCTGGGAAATTTGTTCGCTGTTCTCACCCACTTTGAACGTCCTATGGACTGATACAAGATAGCATACATGTGATGCATGTACACATTTATTGATGTGAAAGTTTGTAAAGCAAGAAAGAAAGAAAGAAAGTAGGAAAGCAGTTTACATGTAAATATATGGAGAACGGGTGAAAATAAATGGGAGAGGAAATGGCACAAGTCTATCGTGATATGTGAAAAGTAGGTCAATTTGAGTGGCTTTAAAGGAAGAGCTTATTATTTGCAGGTATATAGGTAGCTGGGCATGGGCTCCTATATAATCTAGGATTAGTTAGTTACGAGCAAACCCAAAATGTTGCATGACTTTTTTCAGTTAAAAACATGTTTGGCAGTCTGGCCTCCATCTGTATACAGTATTGATAGTAAGGATTGAAAACTTTGGCTCCGTATGCTGCCACTCACTCGGTAACTCTGTTCTGATAAAAAGGTTCAAAAGAGATGCTTAATCATGTTGATGCCTTTGTGTTGCTCACACATTAAGCTTTCCTGAATAGCCCAACTTACTTCTTTCCATCATAAATAGTTAGTTGGGTATGTTGTATCTAGAAAAAGCGGTCTTTTGACTCGCCCACATTTCCATGCAAACTTTCTGGATACAATCTTTTCTGCACAAATGATGCAGTCAAAAAGAGAAGGTCTCATTAAAAATATATACTCTGCATAAATTATTCCCATTATCCGTTCATTGTGCAATATAGCTGAGAAACTTATTCACCGCATGAAATAAATGCTCCATGTCACTGGTAAATTCAATTTCGGATCCATCAATGCAGAATTTGGCAAGTATCATGTCAGTCACTGTGCACTACTATAGCTCTTGAAATGTGAAATCGATTTGTCCCTTTGGAACTACAACTAACACAAACTGTCCTAGTTTCCATGATGAAAGGTGTTTCTCCATCCAAAGTATAATCCATCCTCGCCCCCGGCCAAATAATGGAATCTACAGACTTGATCAGATCCCATACATTTAGCTATTCACCATTCTCCAGTTAAGCTGTCATCTTCTTTAAACCGGAACAAAATACAAACTTGCCCAGCTCATGTGCATAATAATAGTAAGCTCTTTTGAATTGGATTCCTGGAGCCAGGCGAGTAACTATATAGTCCATGTCTAAAGTACTATATATAGTTTGACAAAAGTTTTCTAACTTCCCTGAAAAATCCTCTTGCTCACTTTTAAAATCGTGTGTGTCAGGATTATTTGGAGCCTATCATTACTAATAACGCATATACACATGCCATGAAAGTGGATTCTTGTGAAACCGAGTGACTACAATTGGTATGCACCGATTTGCCCGCACAAACAGCCTTTTTTGCGTTTCTTTAGTAGGTTGTCAAAAAATTGTCGATTCTCACAAAAAAAGGGACACATGGTTGTTGTTGTCACCAAAAGAGACAAGTTTTATGGGCCACCATCACGGAATCACCACTTATGACTGACTCGGAATCCATAGCCAAGCATTCTGTGTGTGCACACTGTACGTAATGGTGTCCATTAGGGGAAATGGGTAGCTCCTTTTTCTTGTTCCCTGTTTTCCTTCCGCAATATGCGTGTAATAGAGGACTGCACATTCTTATTGCTTTCACTCTCCTGTCACGTTGGCGTTTGGGAGGAGAGGATTGATGAATCTTTGGGAACAGGCAGACATCCGAGTGGTAAAGAATTTTAGAGCCACAAAACCACCCGCTATATAGCACACCCATCTGGTACCAGCATAGCAACTAACATCACCCTGTAAAATGCACTCATATTCTATGATTGGACCCTTTTAAAGGGCCAAATAAGTTTGGGCAACTTTCACTCCCATAGTCACACACACACAGCCTCTTGAAAAGTTAGATGCGTGGGAACTAACTATAACTATCTGAAGGGGGATCACAAACCACCACCACCGTGTATATAGTGAAAGACTTGTTGGGCTTAACTTTTTGTGTCAAGTAGTTCACACTGGTTGGTTCCAAATCTTGGCTCTCAAGTTACAGTATCACGACAATTTGTGTGCATGGATGAAATTATTGCTTCCTTTCTTTGTACACGATCAAAACAAGTTACTTTCTCGCACAGCGTCTTACTTTAGGGAATAAATATCATGTGTGTGTCTACCATAACTCTTTGTAGATACGGGATTTTAGAGAACTGGGACTAACTAATGGACCTCCATGTGGCCGTATCTTGAGGTTAATTGATGATAATTGTGTGCGACTGCGTGATTTCAACTGGCTAGGCACACTTGTTTCTAAGGAAGGTGCACTCTAGAATGTAAGACTAGAGGGAAATGTGAGAAATAGAGTTTTAGGTGAGCCAAGTCGTTCCCATCGGTTCACAATGGAGATATCTTGATGAGCAGTGTAATAATGGAAAGAATGAGTGAGCTGATAAATGGGAGTTGGTTAGAAAAGAGTATGGCCGGGGAAACCTGCTCCACTCATTGTCTACAAAGTTGGACTGAGAATCCGGATGGAAGTGGAACAAGGCGGAAAGTGCTGATGAATAGATAATGAATGATGAATAATGGAATGTTCCAGTCCGACTTTATTTTCTAACTAACTACGCAAGTTAGTGCGATTTAAGTTCCCTTTTTGGAGTCCACTCTGTTGATGAGTTTCATGGTTACTTTACGTTGGTAACAAGATTTTGGATTTGAGTGAAACCCGTTCTCATGAAAATATGTTGGATTCACAGGGTGACTGAAGTCATTTAGTTAACTGACAAATTGATTACTTTGTTAACTAAAGGGGACGCATGGATTATCCAAAATGGACTGCATCCACTGCAAGTTAGTCCCACATCTTTCAAGTGTAGTACCTTTACGATAGAGTTGATGGAATTGTGTCCCTGCTGTTTACATTTGTCGACTGAGCGAGAAATGTTCTTTATAAAGGGTGCATAAAATGTGGGTGACGCGGCAGACAGGTTTGGACTAATTTTGCACAGACAGATTACAACCATAATATTGTATATTTTACAGAATTGATGGAATAGCATCAATTCGTTGTGGTGGTCTACCATGCTACCATCATATTATGTCCTTATATCATATAAAGGTTAAGTTTCCATGAATAATAAACGGTTTTGGTCCACAGTCCACAGCAGGTTTAAAGTATTTAATTCTCAATGCACTCCAAAAAGCTTGAAACCTGCTGGATGCTAAATACTTACTATTACTAATATACATACATATGCTCCACGAATATGCAGGAATGTGTGCACAACACGTAATATGGCATTCAAATAATACCACAGACTGTGGATCGACTGGATTTCTAAAAATCCCTCTTTGACATTCCGTCAAGGAATACAAATGACTCCAAATGGAGCAAATCAATATTTTTAGGGAAACATATGTATGTAACTCAGAATGTGACTACACACGTGTCTCGAAAATCTCGTCAGATTTTCACCAAAGATAGATTTTCGCCGTCGTGCAGTTCCTTTGTAAAGTTCGTAGTAGTTAGCGACACTGCAGGATGGATTCACGTCCGTACATACTATAGCTCTCATAGCTGTGACTTGTCAAACATTCATTATTCATTCCGTGCCATTGGTATTCAACAAAGGGAGCACACCTCCATTGGTTTCTAACTGTCCATTTGGTAATAGAAGAGCTATCTGAACCTTTCTGTCTCTCCATTCCTCCACGCGCACAGGGAAGCCCTGCTGTCTAGTCAGAGCAAAAAAATGGCAACTGTGACTAACTTCATTCTGCAGAAAATACACGTACTCAGCCGTCAATGCTTTCACCTTGTGAAAAATGTGTTCCTATTTTTTACAGTGATTACTATTTGTGTGACAAAATGGAAAGTCTTGTCTCCTATGGCTCCTCCACACCTCGTCTTCATTATATGCAGAATCCCAGTCAGTCCATTCAAAAAATTGCCGTGCTGTGAATAGTGTGAATGCAGCAAAATTTCCCATTTCATTAAATCCCCCAGATACTGCCGAATTTATACAAAAGGGTGCACATTTATTATGAATGATCAAAGAGGTTTGAACCCATAACGATATTATAGTTGGTAGTTGTTTGTGACTTGACCCAACCAAAACATGTACCGTTTCCATCCATGTTGCATGCATTAACTCATTAGAGAGTTTACGTTTTACACCTTGCGATAACTAATGGAATGAATGTGTTAAAAGCGGTACTTGTTTCACCATTTTGTGTGCACAAGTATCAAAAAGCACAATAGTTTACTATTTGCATTCTAGAATAGATTGGGTAACCCCATTACATTCAGTCGGCATTGGCTTTAAAAGGAACAAATATTGAACAAAATTGTCCTTGATAAAACTATCAAACTTTTAATCGGCAGTGTTACATAAACCGCTTTCCATGTGCATGAGTAAAAGGTTGGGTTATTAATGAGATACTACCACTACTGTTGTATGGATTATATGCACAGTTTAAAATTACATGTGTTGAGAGTGGTGCGAGAAGGCGGTTGATTTATGGGAACGTTTATTTGCTCATTTTTATTCAGAAAGTTTGACTCAAGTTTCACGGAAAGTTAGTTGGTTAGTTAGTTAGCTAGTTAGTTGGTTACTTGGAATGATTTTCATGGATAAAGTTTTCTTTGAAGCGACCCGAAAAGTGTTCACAACAACATTATGCATAAGGTCACACTTTGAGACTTGATTACGGGAGCCAAGTTGAAAGGGGAAACGCGTTTCCCAACAATACATCTCCGACTGACAGAGCTGGTTTTATGATTAAGATTAATCAGTCAACATGTTTACCCCAAAACTTTTTCCACCTTCCCTTTTAAAAAGGAGGACAAATAATAAAATATTTCAAGAGAAGACCAAAGTTATGCAATAAGAAAACAATGTCAGCTTTGCCCACAATTTGATATGACAGACTGTATGGCTTCTTACTTTATTTTTTATTACCCTACAAATTGTAATGAGTTTTTTTGTTTTGTGAAACTTTTTTTTGCATTTTTATTATGACTGAAGGGGAACTTTTTTTGTCTGAAAGTTTGGATATGAACCACTGTTGAACGTTTAAAAGTGGGCCAACGATGATAAAGTTACTTTTCAAATAAAATTGCAAGTTTCACAAATAATGAAACTGTATACAATATTTTAATAAAGTCTGTAAATCATAGTTTATGCAAGTCTTTTTCTTAATTGCATTTTAGTTTGCTACTATTCGTTAAAGAAGAAAATATGATGAGCATCATAATCATAATAATCATAAGAAAGATTATTTAGACTATAGTTTAGACTTTCCAATTAGGCGACTTGTCTTTCATCTTGATAATAACGTACAAATTTCATTAGTTTTTCGTCGTTTCATGCATCATTCATTGCACTGACTGCACTTGTATTTCTATAGTCAAAGTAAAATTTCGTCTCAATTCCATTCCAAATAATGAAATTATGCCCATAAATAATGAAAAGGTACAAGAAGTCGTAGATGAAACCCATGCAGGAAAATATTAAATGTAGCCTATTCAACCATGTCGATACAATAGCCAGGCCAGTTAGGTAGAGAATGAAAAATTTAATATTTATAACGCTGTAAGGAAAGGCAGTCCTACGAGGCTAAACTATTATATGGTTTATGCTGCTTCACGCTTGGGCCATATACATTAGCTGAGCTCCCGTGCTCCTCTAAGCTAATGTCATATGCTAACCAGTATGCTTTATGCAGTATGCGAAATAAATAAACACTAACTCCAATCTCTAGTTTGAGGCTTAGTCAATCTCAGAGAGAGCTGTGGATCGTGTGCTCGCAGAACACCAACTGATGACTATTGCAGCTCAGCTCGGCCTTTTATACTCCTCACGAGTCAGCAACCATTGTACTTCCATTAGCAATGGTTGCGAACTCTAATACCTTATAATGCATGAGAGCAGTCAGCAATCGTTGCGACTCTAGCTTCTATCATTACCATTATAGCATGAGAATGCAATGTTCAATCAATGCTGGTGAGCGTAACCTCACATTCCCCCACGTTCTCTTCTAAAGTCAATTAAACACGATTTATTACGTTTAAACACATCATATCATTTCATTATTCATATTACAAATTCCATCATTAATTTCTAGGTCACTAATCTATCATACAATCACTCATAATCATAATCTAATATACATATCATAATCTAACATACATATAATTTCCCATCATCATTATTTCATAGTGCTAACATCGAATGCATAAGAGATGTTTTAATCAAGATATATTGTAATATTTAGTCAATAGCACTATCACTGGCATTTCTTATGTTTTCCATGTCCTTGAATCCATGTTTCCAACTGTACATCCATGATTAGCTCCAAATTTACGTCCATGTTGTATTCTTGCATGTCCAGATTAAACAATGATAATCACTGAAGTAATTTACTGGCTCCTCGATCGAATGGGATGTTTTTCCAGAGAAGCCGAGTATGTGGTCGTGACAGATGTGAGTAATTTCTACAGAACTGTCTATAGTACTCACAGACACCGAAAGATCTCGAAACCTGCTTCCTAGTATCTCGCCGAACGCATTCTCTAATGGCTTCTATTTTTCCAGGGTCTGTCAGACATTTCCGCGGTT
>Ga0210040_10002017_pt1 | contig 29436 bp, 31 predicted proteins | sample CryGeyCG12114_NA_FD_185462 | JGI IMG/M metagenome (GOLD analysis project Ga0210040, IMG submission 185462) | Groundwater microbial communities from aquifer - Crystal Geyser CG19_WC_8/21/14_NA (SPAdes) (version 2) | ecosystem: Environmental > Aquatic > Deep subsurface > Groundwater | place: USA...
CGAGGACGGGCAGGACCGCCAGGACCGCGTGCTGGGCCGTGAGCCCGCCGATCATGCCCAGGTTGCGGCTGATCCAGCTCCAGTCGAGCATCAGCGGTCGCCCGCGGAGCCCGGCAGGGACCGGGGCTGGGTGTACGCGCCCGAGCCCGAGGACCCGCCGGCGGCGGCCTCGGTGATCGTCCCTGTCCCGTTGGCCGGAACCGCCTGCCCGCGGACCGCGGTGGGCTGCTCGTCCTCGGACGTCTCGGGAGTGCTCCTCGCGCTGTCCTGCCCACGCGCGGAGCCAGGACCCTCGACGAGGTCCATCGCGGTCGCTCCACCGGGGCCCAGCTCCTGCTCGACTCCCGGGTCGTCGCGGCCCGTCCCCACCTCGTCGGCGTCGTCGCCGACCGGTTCGTCCGAGTCCCCACCGGTCTTGTCGTCGTCGTCGAGCTGCGCGTAGGCCGTGGTGACGGCGGCCGCGGCCTGCGTCGACTGCTGCTCGCGCGCCTCGGCGGCCTGGAGCGTCACCGACTCGGGCGACCCGCTGCGCTGGGTGGCGACCTGCGCCAGGATCGCGTCGGCCGGGACCACGCCGGCGTAGCGCCCCGTATCCGGGTCGAGCGCGACGGCGAGGGCGTACGGCGAGGTGAGTGCGGAGTCCAGGGCGGCCCGCAGGGTGTCGGTCTCGCGCACGAACGTCGAGCCCATCGGGTGCACCAGGCCCGGGCGTTCGGTGTCGATCCAGCCGACCGGCCGCGCGTCGCCGTCGATGACCAGCGTCGGGCCCTCGCCCGCGGCGGACGTCGCCTCGCGGACGACGGCGACCTCACCGAGGGCGAGCCCGGACGCCGGCAGGAACGACAGCGAGCGGTAGCCGCGGTCGCGGCCGACGAAGCCCTCCACGAACGCGTCCGCCGGCTCGTCGAGCAGCTCCTGCGGCGGACCAGCCTGGGCGAGTCGGCCGCCGACCCGCAGGATCGCCACCTGGTCGCCGAGCTTGATCGCCTCGTCGATGTCGTGGGTGATCAGCACGATGGTCTTGCTGATCTCGCGCTGCAGGCCGAGGAAGAACTCGTGCAGCTCGGCCCGGACCACCGGGTCCACCGCGGAGAACGGCTCGTCCATGAGCATGACGAGGGGGTCGGCCGCGAGCGCCCGTGCGACCCCGACGCGCTGCTGCTGCCCGCCGGAGAGCTGGGCGGGGTAGCGGTCGGCCATCACCCGGTCCAGACCGACGTTGGCCAGCAGCTCGGTGGAGCGCTTGCGCGTCTTGTCCTTGCTCCAGCCGAGCAGGCCCGGGACGGTGCCGATGTTCTCGAGCACGGTGCGGTGCGGGAACAGCCCCCCGCTCTGGATCACGTAGCCCATCTGGCGCCGCAGGGTCGTCTTGCGCCGGCTCTTCAGCGGCGTCCCGTCCCAGGTGATCCGTCCGCTGGACGGCTCGAGCATCCGGTTGACCATCCGCAGGGTCGTGGTCTTGCCGCAGCCGGACGGACCGACGATCACGGTGATCTTGTCCGAGGGGATGGTCAGGCTGAGGTCCTGCACGGCGTGCGTACCGCCGGCGAAGGTCTTGCTCACGGACTCGAACTCGATCACGCTGGCTCCACCGACCTGTCGACCCACACCCGAACGTCTGGCCCACGACACTAACGGGGGTCGCCCACAATTCCGACGGGCCGACCCGGCGCGCCCGCACCTCTGACGAGCACGCGAGACCGGTCGTCGGGTCCTGGGACGGCAAGTTACTGATGAGTAACCTTCGGGGCACCCGGATCCTGCGCCTCTGCCTGGACGATCGAGGTGTGACGGCAACGTTCTTCCGCCGTCACGGCGAGTGAGAAAGGCAGAGGGACAAGCAGGATCCGCCGTCCGAGCGGAGCGAGGACGAACAACACGGAGCGGAGACAGAAGATGCTGGTCCACAGCGCGATCGTGATCGCCCTCGCGGTGTCGGTGGTCGGGGTCGCGCTCTTCGTCCGCGCCGTGCGGACCATCGTCGGCGTCGTCTCCCTCGGCGGCCCGGCCCGCCGCAGCGACTCGCCCGGCCGGCGCTGGCGCAACCTGCTGGTCGAGACGCTCGGTCACACGCGGATGCTGCAGCGACCGCTCGTGGGGATCGCGCACTGGTTCGTCTTCGTGGCGTTCGGCGCACTCTTCTTCACGCTGGTCACCGCGTACGGGCAGCTGTTCGACCCGCGCTTCGTGCTGCCCGTGGTCGGGCACTGGCTCGCCTACGAGTGGGCCGCCGAGCTGATCGCCTGGGCCGGCCTGCTCGCGATCCTCTTCCTGATCGGCGTGCGCCACGCGCAACGGGGCCGCGGCCGTGCGTCGCGCTTCTTCGGCTCGCACGGCGGCAAGGGCGTCTACGTCGAGCTGACGATCCTCGGCATCGTCGTCTGCGTCCTGCTGCTGCGGGCGATGGAGTCGCAGCTGCTCGCGACGGGTCCGGCGCCGACCACGCGCTGGGACTTCCCGCTGACCTGGTTCCTGCTGCCCGCCGGCATCGGCACGGCCGCGCTGGAGACGGGGATCGTCCTCGTCGCGGCAGCCAAGATCGTCATCTCGATGGCGTGGTTCGTCGTGCTCGGGCTCGACACCACGATGGGCGTGGCCTGGCACCGCTTCACCGTGTGGCCGAACGTCTGGTTCAAGCGCGAGGCCTCCGGCGCGCCCGCCCTCGGTGCCCTGCCACCGGTCCGCGCGGGGGGCGAGCCGGTCGACTTCGACGACCTGGACGCGCTCGACGAGGACGCGAGCCTGGGCACCGGGCGCATCGAGGACTTCAGCTGGAAGGGCCTGCTCGACCTCACCTCGTGCACCGAGTGCGGCCGCTGCCAGGACGCCTGCCCGGCGTGGGCGACGGACAAGCCGCTGTCGCCGAAGCTGTTCGTGATGGGGCTGCGCGACCACGCGTACGCGAAGGCCCCGTGGCTGCAGACGCCCGAGGCCGAGCGGGACGCCCTGCCGGAGGCGCTCCGGCTCGAGGCGGCCCGGCCGCTGGTCGGCCCGAACGGCGGTGGCGGCACCGGCGGGACGGGCGAGCCCGACCCCATCGTGGTGACCGGTAGCAGCGTGGGCGTGATCGACCCGGACGTCCTCTGGTCGTGCACGACCTGCGGCGCGTGCGTCCAGGCGTGCCCGGTCGACATCGAGCACGTCGACCACGTCGTCGACCTGCGCCGGAACCAGGTGCTGATGGAGTCGGACTTCCCGTCCTCGCTGAACGGGCTGTTCAAGGGGCTGGAGACCAAGGGCAACCCGTGGAACGCGAGCCCGCGCACCCGGATGGACTGGGCCAAGGAGCTGCCGTTCCCCGTCCCGGTGGTCGGCGGGCCGGGCGAGCACGACGTCGAGGACCTCAGCGGGGTCGACTACCTGTTCTGGGTCGGCTGCGCGGGCGCGTACGACGACCGGGCGAGGAAGACGACCCGCGCCGTGGCCGAGCTGCTGCACACGGCCGGGGTCTCGTACGCGGTCCTCGGCAAGGGCGAGACCTGCAGCGGGGACCCGGCCCGGCGCGCCGGCAACGAGCTCGTCTTCCAGCAGCTCGCCGCGCAGAACACCGAGACGCTCCGCGGGGCCGGCGCGACGAAGGTCGTCGCCACCTGCGCGCACTGTCTCAACACGCTCAAGAACGAGTACCCGCAGCTCGGCCTGTCGATGGAGGTCGTGCACCACACCCAGCTGCTCAACCGGCTGGTCCGCGAGGGCCGGCTCACCCCGGTGCCGCCGGCGGAAGGCCCCGACGCCCCCGCCCAGCGGACGATCACCTACCACGACCCCTGCTACCTCGGCCGGCACAACCAGGTCTACGAGCCCCCGCGCGAGCTGCTCGGGGCGCTGCCGGGCGCGACCGTGGCGGAGATGCCCCGCTCGGGCAAGGAGTCCTTCTGCTGCGGGGCCGGCGGGGCGCGGATGTGGATGGAGGAGGACCTCGGGACGCGCATCAACGTCAACCGGACCGAGGAGGCCGTCGCGACGCTGGCGGCGGCCGGAGCCGGCACCGCTGAGGCCCCGGGGGCGATCGCCACCGGCTGCCCCTTCTGCCGCACCATGCTCGGCGACGGCGTCGACGCTCTCCAGGGCTCCGCGGCCGACGACGTCGAGGTGCTCGACGTCGCCCAGCTGCTGCTCGAGTCGGTCCGCCGCGGCCGCTGATCGTCACCGCGCCGCAGGCGTCGTACGGTCGTCCTGACCGAACCTCGGTCGCGGTCCGCGCGGCCGGGAACACGCACCACGGAGGCACCCATGAGCGAGCAGCACCACGACACCGTCGTCGAGCACCGGGCCCACGAGGAGGAGCACGCGCACCAGCACGGCCCGGACTGCGGGCACGAGACCGTGACGCACGACGACCACGTCGACTACGTCCACGACGGGCACCACCACGCGAGCCACGACGACCACTACGACGACCACCACTAGGCACGCGGTGTCCTGAGCCCTCCCCGGGCTCAGGACCGGTGCGCCCGTGCGACCCGCCCGGGAGAGCCACCGGGAACAACCAGCAGCCTTACTCGGTTTTGACAACCGTTTTCATTATCAGTAGCGTCCACGACGTGCTGAACGTGTCGTCGCTCCCGAAAGCTGCTCCCATGCCCCGCCTGCTCGCTCTGCCCGTCGCCGCCCTGGTCCTCGGCCTCGCGGCCTGCTCGGGGTCGGGGTCGCCGGCACCGGCGTCGTCCGGCTCCGCGGGGCAGACCGTCGCGGTCGTCGCCTCCACGAACGTCTACGGCGACATCGTCAAGGACATCGGCGGCGACGCCGTGGCGGTGACGTCGATCATCGACAGCCCTGACCTCGATCCCCACGAGTACACGGCCGACGCCCGTACGCAGCTGGCGGTGAGCAAGGCGCAGCTCGTCATCGAGAACGGCGGCGGCTACGACGACTTCGTGACCACGATGCTCTCGGCGTCCACCGCGAAGCCCCGCGTGGTGAACGTCGCCGACGTCTCGGGCTACGACCAGGAGCCTGCGCAGGGAGCGTTCAACGAGCACCTCTGGTACGACTTCCCGACCATGGTCAGACTCACCGACCAGCTGAGCCAGGACCTCACGGCCCTCGCGCCCGAGCGGGCGGAGACGTTCCGCGCCAACGCCGCCGCGTTCACCACGAAGCTGCACGGCCTCGAGCTCGCGGAGGCCGACCTCAAGGCCGCGCACGCCGGCACCGGGGTCGCGATCACCGAGCCGGTCCCGCTCTACCTCCTCGACGCGTCCGGCCTGGTCGACAAGACCCCGGAGGCGTTCAGCGAGGCCATCGAGGAGGGCACGGACGTCGCTCCCGCCGTGCTGCAGCAGACGGTGGCGCTGTTCGACGGGCACCAGGTCGGGCTGCTGGCGTACAACGAGCAGACCGCCGGACCGCAGACGGAGGCTGTCCTCAAGGCCGCCAAGGACGACGACGTACCGGTCGTGGGCGTGACCGAGACCCTGCCTGCCGGCCAGGACTACGTCGGCTGGATGCAGGCCAACCTCGACGCCGTCGGGTCGGCGCTCAAGGGATGATGAGCACCATGACCTCCGCGGCGACCGAGCGCCACGCTCAGGTCGACGCGCGACCCGTGCTCTCGATCACCGACGCCGCCCTCGGCTACGACGGCCGCCTCCTCTGGGCCGGGCTGGACCTGGACATCGTCCCGGGGCAGTTCGTAGCGGTCCTCGGACCGAACGGCTCGGGCAAGACCAGCCTGCTGCGCGCCGTCCTCGGGACTCAGCCGCTGACCCGCGGACGCATCGAGATCCTCGGCGAGCCCGTCCGTCGCGGGCACCGTTCCGTCGGCTACGTGCCCCAGCAGCACCTCGCCGACCACGGCACCCCGCTGCGGGCGCGCGACTTCCTCGCGCTGGGCATCGACGGCAACCGCTTCGGCCTGCCGCTGCCGAGCGCCTCCCGCCGCCGCAAGGTCGACGCCATGCTCGACACCGTGCAGGCCCGGGCGTTCGCGAACGCGCGGATCGGCAGCCTGTCGGGCGGGGAGCAGCAGCGGCTGCGGATCGGGCAGGCGCTGATCGGGGACTCCTCGCTGCTGCTCTGCGACGAGCCGCTGATCTCGCTCGACCTGCACCAGCAGCGCGCCGTCAGCGACCTCATCGACGCCAGCCGGCGCGACCACGACCGCGCGGTCGTCATGATCACCCACGACGTGAACCCCGTGCTCGACATGGTCGACACCGTCGTCTACCTGGCGAACGGCCAGGCCCGGGTGGGTGCGGTGGACGAGGTGCTCACGTCCAGGGTGCTGAGCGAGCTGTACGAGACGCCGGTCGAGGTCATCCGGGCGCGGGGCCAGCTCGTCGTCGTCGGCCTGCCCGACCACGCGCACCAGGGTCACGAGCACGCGCCGCACCACGACGGGACGGCCCACTGATGCACGGCGCCCTCGCGGACCTGTGGTCCCAGCTCTTCCAGTTCGACGACTACGGCGAGCTGATCGTCCTGGTCCGCAACTCGATCATCGCCGGCGCCGTGCTCGGCCTGACGGGCGGCCTGGTCGGCGTGTTCGTCATGGCGCGCGACCTCGCCTTCGCCGTGCACGCGATCAGCGAGCTGTCCTTCGCCGGTGCCGCCGCCGGGCTGCTGCTCGGCATCGGCGTCGTCGAGGGCTCGCTGGCCGGCTCCCTCGCCGCGGCGCTGCTGATCGGCGTCCTGGGCAGCCGCGCCCGGAACCGCAACTCGATCATCGCCGTCCTGATGCCCTTCGGGCTCGGCCTCGGGATCCTCTGCCTGTCGCTCTACTCGGGCCGCGCGGCGAACAAGTTCGGGCTGCTGACCGGCCAGATCGTCGCCGTCGACAACCCGCGCCTGACCGCGCTGCTGGTCATCTGCGGGATCGTCGTCGTCGCGCTGCTGCTGGTCTGGCGCCCGCTGATGTTCGTCAGCATCGACGCCCAGGTCGCCGAGGCCCGGGGCGTACCGGCAGTGGCGCTGTCCATCGTCTTCATGGTCCTGCTGGGCCTGGCGGTTGCCGTCTCGGTGCAGATCGTCGGCTCGCTGCTGGTGCTGTCGGTCCTCGTCACGCCGGCCGCCGCGGCGCTGCGCCTCTCGGCCTCGCCGGTGCTCGTGCCGATCCTGTCCTGCGTCTTCGCCGTGGTCTCCATGGTCGGCGGCATCATGCTGGCCCTCGGCGGCGCGATCCCGATCAGCCCGTACGTCACGACCCTGTCGTTCCTGATCTACGTCGTCTGCCGGGTCGTCGGTGGCGCCCGCGACCGCCGACGGCTGCCGCGGACGCCGCGCCTGGCGACGGAGGGGGCCTGATGGCCCAGCGGAACACCCGCCAGCGCGCCGCCGTGGGCGAGCTGCTGGGGCGTACGTCGGAGTTCCGGACGGCGAGCCAGATCCACGACGACCTGCGCCACGCGGGCGAGGACATCGGCCTGACGACCGTCTACCGGACGCTGCAGCTGATGGTCGAGGCCTCCCAGCTCGACGCGATCCGCACCGACGACGGCGAGACGGCCTACCGCCGCTGCTCCAGCGGGCACCACCACCACCTCGTGTGCCGTACCTGCGGTCGTACGGTCGAGGTCGAGGGTCCCGCGATCGAGAGCTGGACCGACCAGGTCGCCGCCGAGCACGGCTTCACCGACGTGCAGCACCACCTGGAGATCTTCGGCCGCTGCGGAGCCTGCGCGAGCTGACGCGCGTCGTGCGGCTTCGTCGGTCTGGCACGTCAACGTGCCAGACGGCCACTGGACGTGGCGAAGATGCCGCGCTCGGTGCAGGTCTCGCACGTTGACGTGCCAGACCGACCGGCGGAGCAACAGCACACGTGCGGCTACAGACCGCCGCGGACGAAGCCCAGGTGCGACCGGCTCGGGGTCGGTCCGCGCTGGCCCTGGTAGCGGGAGCCGTAGACCGCGGACCCGTACGGGTGCTCGGCGGGTGAGGTGAGGCGGAAGAAGCAGAGCTGGCCGATCTTCATGCCCGGCCACAGCTTGATGGGCAGGGTGGCGACGTTCGAGAGCTCGAGCGTCACGTGCCCGGAGAAGCCCGGGTCGATGAACCCGGCCGTCGCGTGGGTCAGCAGCCCGAGCCGGCCGAGGGAGGACTTGCCCTCCACCCGGGCGGCGACGTCGTCGGGCAGCGTCACGACCTCGTAGATCGAGCCCAGCGCGAACTCGCCGGGGTGCAGGATGAACGGCTCGTCGCTGGGCACCTCGACCGCACGGGTCAGGTCCGCCTGCTCCTCCGCGGGGTCGATGTGGGGGTAGCGGTGGTTCTCGAACACGCGGAAGTAGCGGTCCAGCCGGACGTCGATGCTCGACGGCTGCACCAGTCCCGGGTCGTACGGCTCGAGCCCGATCCGACCCGTCTCGACCTGGGCGCGGATGTCGCGGTCGGAGAGCAGCATGACCGCGACCCTATCCGGCGCTTCGTGGGCGCCGAGCCGTCGAAAGACTGACGAGCAGCGGCCTCAGCGGCCGCTGCGGCGGATCCGCACCCAGTGGTCGCCGATCGACACCACCGAACCCTCGCTCACCGACACCGCGTGGAACGGGCCCACCGGTGTCGTCGGCTCGCCGGGCGGGGTGACGGTCGAGCCGTTGGTCGAGCCGCGGTCGACGACGAAGAGGCCGGCGTCGTCGACGCCGAGCGCGAGGTGGGTCTTGGACACCGTCCGCGACTCGTCGGACAGCTTGATCAGCTGGGCGTCCCCCTCGCCCTCGCTCGGGGCCGGGTTGCGACCGAGCAGGACCAGCCCGCGGACCTCGATCTCGCGGCCGTCGTCCAGCTCGGCGACCCAGCCGTCGACGATGGTGCGGCGCTCGCCCCCGTCCACGGCGTGCCCCCGCCCAGGCCCGCTCGGGTCCTGCCCCTCGGCGTCCGGCGCTTCAGCCGCCAGCGGCGCGAGGTCGGGACCGATGGCCGGGTCCCCGGCCACGGCAGCCGGCACAGGTGCGGCCGGCGCGGGAGCCGGCCGGCGCGCGTCCGGAACCGCTGCCGCGCCCTGGCGCTGGGCGACCGGCACGGAGGCGCTGGCCGTACGTGCCCGACCGGGACGCGGAGCCAGCGGGCGCTCGACGATGACGACGGCACCGGCCGCCCGGTCGTGCCAGCCCTGGTGGCGCGGGCTGACGAGGACCGAGGCGAGCAGGAGCAGCAGCCCGACCCCGGTGGCGCTGAGCACCGCGAAGATCAGCCAGCGGAGCAGGACGCGGCCCCAGCCAATCGGTCGACCGTCGAAGAACCCGACGACCTGCAGCTTGAGCAGCCGCATCCCCGGCGAGGCCGCCTTGACGGCCAGCTGCTGCCAGCAGAACACGGCCCACGCGAGCGCGAGGACCACGCCGACGACGACGAGCGGCGCGTTGACCCCGTCACCGCCGCCGCGTACCCCGACGTTGATCAGCAGGCTCGCGATCGCGGGGACGACGGCGTCGATGACGTAGGCGACGAAGCGGCGGCCGAGCGGACCCACCTGGACGCCAGGCGGCAGGCCGGTGTCCCTGGCCGGTACGGGTGGTCGTGCCGCACTCAATGTCGCTCCTCCAGGCCGGTCGGCGTCCGACGGCGCGAGTGGTCGGCCGCACCGGTGGACCCGACGCGGCCGTGGGCGGGCCCACGCTACTGCGGAAAGTCGATCAGCACCGAGATACCGTCCGCCAGCTCGAGCGAGGTGCCCAGCTCGACCATCGCGGTCTCCCCCGGATCCATCGTCCGGATCGAGGCGTCCGGTGCGACGAGGACCGTGCCGTTGGTCGAGTGCAGGTCGGTCACGCCGACGTCCCAGCCCGACGCGAACACCTCGAGGTGGGTGCGGCTGATGTCGTGGCTGGGGCTCGTCACGGTCAGCAGCGCGGGGTCGGGGACGCGGGCACGGTCGCTCGCGGGGGCCCGGCCGACCAGGACGGAGCCCACCACGTCCACCGTCGCCCCGTTGCTCGCACGGAGGACGGCGAGCACCGGCGCGGGGATGGCCTGCGGCGGCTGCACGCCGATGAGCGCGGTGCAGACCCGGCAGCGCCCGGCGCCGGGAGGGTTCGGGTGGCCCCAGGCGCAGAAGACCGCGCGGACTGTCCCGCCCTCCTGCCCAGCAGCGACGGCGTCCGGCACCGGGGGGGTCTCGTCGAACAGCTCGGGAAGCGTCATCATGCGCGTCTCGGCGTTCTCGTGCTCCGTACGCGTGGTCGGCTCGGGCTCGTCCAGCGGTCCGGCCTCGAGCTCGTCCGGCTCGTCCGGCTCGTCCGGCCGGTCGGACTCGTCGGGCTGATCGTGCTCGTCGGGCTGATCGTGCTCGTCGGGCTCGTGGGGGGACTCGGGCGTCTCCGGAGCGACCTGCTGCTGCGGCGACGAGGGCGTGGCCTCGTCGGCGGCGTCGAGGAAGACCGACGAGACGCCCACGGCCCCGACCACCAGCGGCAGCGGGAAGGCGCCCGCCGGCGGCTCGACCGGCAGCTGGACGCGGACCTGCCGCAGGTCCCCGAGCCCGGTCTCCACCCAGGTCTGCACGCCCTCGCCGGTCGCGACGACGTCGCCGCTGTCGGCGTCGACCACCACGACCGCGCCCCGGACGAGCGAACGCATGCCGTCCGGTCCCCAGAAGAAGGCGGCGAAGCTCGGCATGCTGTCGATGCGGTACCAGGCCAGCCGCGCGGCCAGGTCGGCGATCGACTCGGCCGAGACGACCTCGTCCCACAGCGTCTCGACCAGGTCCGACCAGCTCGCGTCAGCCGGCTCGAGCACGACGGCGGCCGCCGGACCGCAGAGCAGCAGCCAGGGACCGGGCGTGTACGTGGCGCGCCAGCGACCCACTGCTTCCGCGCTCATCGAGCCTCCTCCGGCGAGAACCGGAACGTTCCGACCGCTGGGCATCGTAGCCCCGGCGACTGCGTAGCGTCTGACGCGTGAAGGATCGGGCCCTGGTCTTCGGCAGCGTCGCGGACGCCTACGAGCGGCACCGGCTCGGGTATCCGGACACGGTGGCCGACCTGATGCTCGCGTACGCACGGCTCCCGGTCACCGTTGCGCTGGAGGTCGGGGCCGGGACCGGCAAGGCGACGCGGCTGTTCGCGGGACGGGGCCTCGAGGTGACGGCGTGCGAGCCCGACGTGGAGATGGCAGCCGTCCTGAGGCGTACCACGGACGGGTTGCCGGTGACGGTCGTCGTCGCGCCGTTCGAGGCGCTGGGGCACCGGACCGGTCGCACCTTCGACGCGTTGTACTGCGCCCAGGCCTGGCACTGGACGGACCCGGGAACGCGTGGGGACCTCACCGCCTCGCTGGTCCGCCCGGGCGGGACCATCTGCCTCTTCGGGATGGTCGACGCCGGGTCCCGGCTCGTGGACCGGGCTCTGGACGAGCAGGTGCGCGCGCTGGAGAGCGCTGTGCTGCCTCACGTCGCACAAGCCACGGACGCGCGCTCGTCGACGGGCACCTGGTGGCCAGGGTCGGACCTCGAGACGGACGCCCGCTTCGCCGACGTCGAGGAGCACGACGTCGCCCGGGTGGTGGTCCGCCGCCGGGCCGACCACCTCGCTCTGCTCGCGACGCTGTCGCCGTACCTCCGCCTGTCCCGCGACGGTCGCGCGGCGCTGCTCGGGTCGGTCGCGGCGGTGCTGCCGGACGAGCTCGAGGTCGACGCCACGGTGCGGCTGCACCTGGCTCGGCGCGTCTGACTGCGGAACGCAGGGTCAGGCGGGGCGAGGGTCAGGCGGAGACGGCCGAGACGAGCACGGGCTGCTCCGGCTCGGTCCCCGGCGCGACGTTGAACTCGCGCTTCGTCGCCTGCCAGAGGTCCTCGGTCGCGCCGGGGCGCCAGTAGCCGGACATCGAGATCGCGGACCGCGTGGTCCCGCGCTCGGCGCAGAGGTAGCGGCGCAGGTCGCGGACCATGTACGCGTTCCCGTGCACGAAGATGCTCAGGCAGCCCTGCGGCAGGTGGGCGGCACGGACGGCCTCGGCGAGCGCCTCGCCGTGCGGGCGGTCACCGCGCACGACCCAGGTGAGGCGCAGAGCCTCGGGACCCCGGACGGGCTGGCGGCAGTCGTCCTCCTCGATCTCGAGGAAGACGTGCGCCTCGGCGTGCCGGTCGAGGCGCTCCAGGCTCGCCGCGATGGCCGGCAGCGCGGCCTCGTCGCCGATCATCAGGTGGGCGTCCGCCGCGTGGTCCGGGGCGAAGGCGCCGCCAGGACCGTAGAAGCCGATCTCGGCGCCCGGCTGCACCCGCCGTGCCCAGGGACCGGCGATGCCCTCGTCGCCGTGCACGACGAAGTCGACGGCCATGGTGTTGGTGAGCTCGTCGTAGCTGCGGACGGTGTAGGTCCGCGTCACCGGCCAGTGCTCGGGCGCACGCTCGGCCTTGACCTGCTCGGGGTCGAAGGGCCACGCGTACGAGGCACCGGCGGGCGGGAACAGCATCTTGATGTAGTGGTCGGTGTAGGGCAGGTCCCGCATCACCACGAGGTCCGGGCCGGTGAACCCGATCCGCACCATCGAGGGGCTGAGCCACTCGGACGAGACGACGGTCGCGCGACGGAGGACCCTCTTGCGCTGCGGTCGTTCCATGTCGCCTCCTCGTGACCTCGGCCGGACTGTGTTTGTAAGGCTAACCTAACTCCTCGCCCGGTGCAGCATGACGTGGAGCACACGACGGAGGGCGGAGAGGGCGGAGGCCGCCATCGGCGTCGCCGCCGGCCTCGGGAGTACTTCGGAGCCGGGACACTGGGCGGATGAGCGAACCTGACGGCGTCGACCGACTGCTCCTCGAGGAGGCGGCCGCGTACGCCGGCCGACGCACCGTCGTCGTGGACGACGTGACCGGGGCGCTGGTCACCGGGCTGCCGGACGTGCAGGGCTTCTGCTGCGACTCGCTCGTGGACGAGCGGGCCGTCGGCGAGGCCGCCCCGTCGGTCCCGGTCGGCGGGTGGCTCGACCCTGCGCTGCTGTCCGGCGCGCAGCTCGTCGTCGCCCGGCTGCCCAAGAGCCTCGCGGGGCTGGACGAGCTGGCCGCAGCGGTGGCGGCGTACGCGGCCCCCGACGTGGTGCTGCTGGCGGGCGGGCTCGTCCGGCACCTGAGCCGGGGCATGAACGACGTGCTCGGCGGGCACTTCGGGCAGGTGCGCGCGTCGCTCGGGCGTCACAAGGCGCGGGCGCTCGTCGCCGAGGGCCCGACGACCGGGCCGGAGGCGCTGACCGCGTGGCCGCAGCAGGAGCGTCACGAGGCGGAGGACCTGACAGTCTGTGCGCACGGCGGAGTGTTCGCCGGGACCGGCATCGACGTGGGGACCCGGGTGCTCCTCGACGTTCTCCACCGGCTGCCGGCCGACGCGGTGGACGTGGTCGACCTCGGCTCCGGGAACGGCGTCCTGGCCGTCGGGGCCGCGCGGGTGCTGCCCCGGGCGTACGTCGTCGGCACCGACGTCTCGGCTGCGGCGGTGGCGTCGACCCTTGCGACCGCCGACGCGAACGGGCTCGCGAACGCGGTGGACGCGGTCCGGACGGACGGCCTGGAGGGGGTGGCTCCCGGTTCGCTCGACCTCGTCGTGTGCAACCCGCCCTTCCACCGCGGCACGGCGCTGGACCGCAGCACGTCGCCGCACCTGTTCGCGGAGGTGGGCGCGGCCCTGCGGCCCGGCGGCGAGCTGTGGACCGTCTGGAACTCGCACCTGCCCTACCTGCCGATGCTGCGCGCCCGCGTCGGGTCCACCTCGGTCGTCCACCAGACGCCGCGGTTCACGGTCACCCGGTCGCGACGCCCCGGCACTCCCTGAGATCCCTCCACTCGATCGCCCCGGGACCCACGTGCTGAGCGTGGTGAGCCGACCCTGCGCCCGTCGAGTGGGGGAATCTCAGGGGGAGCCGGGCCGAACCCGCCTAGGGCGACACCAGCGGCGGGTGCAGGTCCTTGACGCTGAGCTGCTGGCGTCGAGCGACCGTCACCACGGTGAGGCTCAGGGCCACCACCGCCATGGCGGCGAGGATCCCGACGTCGCGGGCCAGGTGGGCGGCGAGGCCTCCGGAGATGACCACCCGGAACGCGTCGATCAGGTAGCTCATCGGCAGGAACGGATGGATGGCCGCGAAGAACCCCGGCAGGATCACCGCCGGGTAGGTGCCGCCCGCCGCGGCCAGCTGCAGGATGAGGGTGACGAGCAGCAGGCTCGAGCCGACGGTGCCGAGCGCCGTGCGCAGCAGGTGCGCGAACGAGGAGAACGCGACCGCGCCCAGCGTCACCACCCCGAACGCGAGCGCCGGGTGCACCGGGTCCAGGCCGAGGGTCAGCCAGACCACGCCGAGCATCAGCCAGCCGGCGGCGACGGCGATGGCCCCGACGGGCGCCCAGCCCGCCAGCCCGCGGCGTACGGCGCTCGCCCGCCCGACCAGCGCGCGACCCGAGATGGGGCGCACGACCAGGAACACCGAGATGCCGAACACCCACAGGGCGATCGACAGGAACAGCGGCGCGAGGCCGCGGCCGTAGACGGTCGCCGGGTTGTCGACGGTCATCGAGACGTCGGCCGGCGAGGAGAGCACCTGCACGGCTCGGTCCTGCTCGTCCGCGGTCGGCGACGGGATCCGGTCGGTGCCCTTCTGCAGCTGCGCGGCCAGGGTCTTCGACCCGGAGTCGAGCTTGTCCAGCCCCGCGTGGAGGTCGTCCGCACCGTCGGACAGCGTGTGCAGGCCGGAGGCCAGCGTGCCGGACCCGGCGCTGAGCTGGTCGGCGCCGGTCGAGGCGGATCCGATCCCGGCGTCGAGGCGCCGGGCCCCGGACTCCGCGGTGGCCAGCCCCTGGTTCAAGGTCTTCGCACCCGAGGCGACGTCGTGGGCGCCGTCGTTCAACCGGTCGAGGTCCCGGCTCGCCGTCTCGGCCTGCGCGGAGAGGTCACCGGCGGACTGGACCAGCTGGTTGGCCTTGTGCACGCGGGCGGCACCGGCCTTGACGTCGTCCGCGATCTCGTCGGACCGGTCCGACGCCTGTTGGACCTGCTGCTCGGCGCGCTGGAACGCCGGGTCGTCGGCGAGGCCGGGGTTGTCCGCGGCCAGGGAGTCGAGGGCGGCGTCGATCGTCTGCAGGTTGCTGCTGACCGAGCCGGTGCTGCCGGCCGCGGTCTGCGCCAGGTCGTCGAGCGAGCTCGCGACCTCCTTGGTCTGCTTCTCGATCGCCGGCAGGTCGCGTGCGGCGACCTTCAGCACGGGCTGCGCCTTGTCGTTGAGCTGCTGCGTGCCGTCGGCGACCTCGTCCGCGCCGTCGGCCAGCTGGCCGGCCCCGCTGTGCAGCGAGTCGATCCCCGTCACGAGGTCGCCCGACCCCGTCTGCGCGGTCGACAGCCCGGACGCCAGCTGGCGGGCGCCGTCGTGCAGGTCGTCCGCACCGCTGGCGGCCGAGCTCGCGCCGTCGGCCAGCTCGGCGGAGCCGTCGTCCGCCGAGACGATCCCGTCGTGCAGCTGGTCTGCACCGTCGGTGGCGTCGGCGAGGCCGCTCCTGATCTTCGCCAGGTTGGCGAACACGGCGTCGAAGTAGCTCGCGGTCGCCGACTCGTCGACCGAGCGGGCGATGGCGTTCTGCGCGCTGTTGGTGATGCTGCCGATCACGAAGCCGTTGGCGTCGTTGCGCCGCAGCATGATGCCGGCGCGCTGCGGGTCGTCGCCCTGCCCGCTGACGAGGTCGGCGGAGAAGTCGGCCGGGACCGTGATGGCGAGGTAGTAGTCGCCCTCCCGCAGCCCGCGGTCGGCCTCGGCCGCGCTGACGTCGACGTAGTCGAAGTTGTGCTGGGTGTGCAGGTTCGTGACGAAGTCGTCGCCCGCGTGCACCGCGGTCTTGCCGTAGGTCGTGCCCGTGTCGGCGTTGACCACGGCGACCGGGAGCCGGTCGAGGCGGCCGTACGGGTCCCAGTTGGCGGCCAGGTAGATCGAGCCGTAGAGCAGCGGGACCAGCATCACGAAGACGAGCGCGAGCTTGGGCAGCCGGCCCTTGAAGCGGTGCAGCTCGAAGCGCCCCAGCAGGGGCAGGCGGCGCAGCGGCAGGCGGGAGAGCGAGGACATCACGATTCCTGGGGCGGGGTGAGGGTGACGAGCGTGGCGCCGGCGGGGACCGGCGAGGGCTCGGTGGTGGTGGCCAGCACGGCGGGGCCGGAGGCGGCGAGGTGGACGAGGGCGTCGAGGAGCCGCCGCTGGTCGGCGAGGTCGAGGTCGGCGTCGAGGTCGTCGAGGACGACCAGGTCGGCCGGACGGACGAGGGCGAGCGCGACCGCCAGGATGCTGCGCTCGTACGGGGTCAGCCGTTCGGCGACGGTGGAGCGGTCGAGGTGCACGTCCAGCAGGTCCTCGGCCGCGGCGAAGGCCTGCTCCGCAGCCGCCGTCCGCGTCCCGTCGAGGAGCGCGCGCTCGACGACCGACTCGGCCACGGTCAGCCGGGCCTCCGGCGCGACGAGCGTGGCGATCCGGGCGACGGACGTGCCGTGGCGCAGCGCGCGGAGGTCCCGGCCCGAGCGCACCGACCGGCCCTGCCACCGCACCGTGCCGGTGCAGCCGCGCATCCGGCCGGCCAGGGCCAGCAGCAGGCTCGACCGGCCGCTGTCCCCGGGGCCGACCAGCACGGTCAGGCGCCCGGGCGCGACGGACAGCGAGACGTCGGTGAAGACCGGGCCCTCCGGGCCGACCAGGCCGAGGTGCTGAGCCTCGACGACCGGGACCGGTGCCGGCTTCTCGGCGGGCGTCGCGTCCTGCGTACGCGTCGCCTGGTCGTCGTCCGGCGCGGCGCTCACGCGAGGATCCCCTCGAGCACGTGGGTGAACAGGCCCTCGACCAGCGCCTTGGGCATGGCCTCTGGCGCCGCGGAACGTTCGACCGACAGCCCGTGCACGCAGGTGTGCAGCAGGGTGGCGGCGACCTCGAGGTCCAGGCCGGGCTTGAGCGGGACCTGCTCCCCGGCCCGGCGGAGGGCGTCCACGAGCTGCTCGCGCTGGGTGACGCGGAGCTCGGCGTAGAGGCCGACCAGCGCGGGCTCGTGCGCGACGACGGAGCGGAACTCGCCGAGCAGCGTCGGCCAGCGCTCGCCCAGCAGGACGCTCTCGGCCAGCGCGTGCGCCATCGCCCGCGCGCGTCCCTCGACCGGCTCAGGCCCGGGGCCGTCGCTCGGCGAGATGGCCGCCGCCGCCAGCGCGTCGGAGAACGCGCCGACGATCGCACCGGCGAAGTAGACCTGCATCGCGGCGGCGAAGAGCTCGGGCTTGCCGCCGAAGTTCGAGTAGACGGCGCCCTTGGTGAAGCCGGCGCGGGCTGCGACCTGGGCGACCGACGTCGCGGCGTAGCCGCGCTCGGCGAACTCCTCGCCGGCCGCGGCGAGGATCTGGTCGCGGACGTCCGACCGCAGCGGCCGGACCCGGGTGGTGGTGGTCATGGCGACCTCCTTCGATACCTAGAGTATCGAGAGGTCACCGACTTCCGTACCCCTGGTATCGAGTGATCTGCGTTACCTGCTCCGCTCCGTTCCGGCGACCGGTAGGTTGCCGCGTCGGGAAGGCGGAGGAGGGCGCGGGAACCTACCGGTCGCGAGGCTCGGTCAGGTGGGCCCGGTCCGGTCGGCCCGGTCCGGCGGCCCCGGTTCGGGCTCAGGGGGTGAAGAGCGACGCGTACGCGTTGAGCGCCGGCTGCCCGCCGAGGTGGGCGTAGAGCACGGTCGAGTCGCGGCCGATCTCGCCACTGGTGACGAGGTCGACCAGGCCGGCCATCGACTTCCCCTCGTACACGGGGTCGATGATCATCGCCTCGAGCCGGCCGCTGAGCCGGATCGCCTCGAGCGTCGAGTCGACCGGGACGCCGTACTCGTCGCCGGCCCAGCCCTCGAGCACGGTGATCTCGTCGTCGCGCAGCACCCGTTCCAGCCCGATGAGGTCGGCGGTGTGGCGGGCGATCCGCCCGACCTGGTCGCGGGTCTGCTGCAGCTTGGCGGAGGCGTCGATGCCGAGCACCCGGCGCGGCCGGCCCCCGGCGTCCTCGAGCGCGGCGAACCCGGCGATCATCCCGGCGTGCGTCGAGCCGGTCACGGTGCAGACGACGATCGTGTCGAAGAAGACGCCGAGCTGGCGCTCCTGCTCGGCGACCTCGTACGCCCAGCCGGCGAAGCCGAGGCCGCCCAGCGGATGTTCCGAGGCGCCGGCCGGGATGCCGTACGGGGTGCCGCCGGCCTCCTCGACCTCCCGGAGCGCGTCGCTCCAGGACTGCCGGATGCCGATGTCGAAGCCGGCCGGGTCGAGGCGGGAGTCGGCCCCCATCACGCGGGAGAGCAGCAGGTTGCCGACCGCGTCGTAGCCGGGCTCGTCCCAGTTCACCCAGTGCTCCTGGACGAGGCGGCAGCCGAGCCCGAGGTGCGCGGCGACGGCGGCGACCTGGCGGGTGTGGTTGGACTGGTAGCCGCCGATCGAGACCAGGGTGTCCGCGCCCGAGGCGAGGACGTCGGGGACGATGTACTCGAGCTTGCGGGTCTTGTTCCCCCCGTAGGCGAGCCCGCTGCTGCAGTCCTCCCGCTTGGCCCACACCTGCGCGCCGCCGAGGTGCTCGGTCAGGCGGCGCAGCGGGTGGACCGGGCTCGGCCCGAAGGTCAGCGGGTAGCGCGCGAAGTCAGCGATGCTCATGGCCGAACTCTGCCAGCGTGGGCCGGCTCGAGCCCCCGGCGCTTGGAGGGTGACCAGGGCAACCTGCCCGTGACCACGGCGCATCTGCCACGGTCACGGCCGGTTCACCACGTGAACGTGGTAAACCGACCGGACCTCGGCGACTGGGCCTAGAGGTCGAGCTTCTTGACCTCGGCGCCGTCGTACGCCTCGCCCGTCGCCTTCGCCTTGACGAAGCTGAAGACCGAGGCGACGCGGCCGCCGGGGGTGTCCCAGTACTCGGCGGAGTTGCTGTCGACGTAGATCAGGGCGACGCTCGCGTCCTCGGGGCCCTGGGGCAGCCACGCCTCGGCGCCGGCGTTCCAGAGCTGCTTCTTCTTCGCGACGTCGTCCTCGATCGTCGCGGTGCCGGCGATCGACACCCAGACGCTCGCGGAGCTCAGCGCGACGCCGACCTGGGGGTTCGCGGCGATGTTGCGGACGATGTTCGAGTCGCGCTCGGTGAAGAAGTACAGCGAGCCGTCGGGCTGCACCTCCTGCTGCGCCATCGGACGGGCGGCGAAGGCGCCGTCCTCCTCGACGGTCGTGAGCATGGCGATCTTGATGTCCTTGGTCAGGTCGACCAGGTGGGCGATCTCGTCCGGGGTGGCCATGGTGGCGTCCTCTCGTTGATGGGGTTCTCGCCCCCGACGGTACCCAGCGCCTCGTCTGCTCCCGGGCGAGGTGGTCCGCCGCACCAGCCTCCCGGCATGCGACTCCTGGTGCTCGGCGGCGGCGGGTTCCTCGGCTACCACGTCGTCACGCAGGCGCTGGCCGCGGGGCACGACGTCACCGTCTTCAGCCGCTCCGGCCGCCCGCCCGTGGCCGGCGTGGACGTGGTCACGGGCGACCGCCAGGGCGAGCTCTCGTCGTTGCGCGGCCGCGAGTGGGAGGCGGTCCTCGACACCTTCGACGACACCGAGGTCGGAGCCCCGGCCATCGCGGCGACGGCTGCCCTGCTCGCCGGCTCGGTCGGCACGTACGGCTACGTCTCCGGCATGAGCGTGTCCGCCCCCACCGGGCCCGAGGTCCCCGACGAGACCGCCCCCGTCCGGACGGCGGGTCGCGAGACCGACCGCCTCCAGGAACGTTCGCTGGCCAAGCTGGCCGGCGAGGCGGCCGTGCGCGAGCACTCGGGGAGCACGCCTTCTTCCCGCGCGTCGGCATCATGGCCGGCCCCCGTTCGACGCGCTACACCTACTGGCCCGTCCGCCTCGCCGGAGCGCTCGACGGGTCGCTCCCCCGGACGGTCCTCGTGCCCGGGGACCTCGACCGCCCGGTGCAGCACTCCGACGACCGCGACATCGCCGCCTGGTCGGTGCGGATGCTCGCCGCCGAGCGCGGCGGCACGTACGACGGCGTCGGGCCCGGTCGGGCGGACACGCTGACGTGGGCGCGCGAGGCCGCCGAGCCCGCGCTCACGGACGGGCTGTTCGCCGAGCTCGAGCCCCGGCTCGTCGAGCGGCTCCGCGGCGGCTCGTGAGCAGGCCTCACTGGTCCCGGACGACGAACAGGCGGTAGATCCGGGCGTCCAGCGACGTCGGTGACGACGGGGTGATGTCGGTGGCGACCCGGGCGTCGTAGTAGTCGACGCAGGAGGAGACGACGCGGTAGCCCTGGACGTCCAGGTAGTCGAACACGGCCGGCCAGCCGACGAGCTCGGCGTGGTCGGGCACCCGGGACACCCAGACGTGGCGGTCCAGGTCGAAGCCGACGATGAGCATGGAGTTGCGGGTCACGGGACGATTCTCCCGGCTCGGCCGCCCGGGCTCGGTCTCCCGGCGCCTCCTGGGCTCGGGCAGAGTGGGCGCGGCCGGCGTCGACGTCCGGCACCGAGTGATCGAACCAAGGAGCCGTCCGTGATCTTCATCGTCGTCAAGTGGCCCGTCCGTCCCGAGCACGCCGACGACTGGCCCGCGATCGTCGCCGACTTCACCGAGGGGACGCGCGGGGAGGTCGGGAACCTGTTCTTCGACTGGTCGCGCAGCCTCGACGACCCGAACGAGTGGGTGCTCGTCGAGGGCTTCCGCGACGGCGAGGCCGGCTCGGCCCACGTCGGCTCCGACCACTTCAGGGCGGCGATCGAGCTCCTGCCCGACTACGTCAGCGCAACGCCCAAGATCATCAGCGAGACGATCGACGCGACGGGCTGGAACGAGATGGGCGAGGTACGCCCGCGCCTCGAGGCCTAGGCCGGCGGGAGCGGATGGGCGGCGACGCGGCGGTGGAACCTGCGCCGCCGCTCGAGCCCGACGACCAGCACCGCGCCGGCCGCGACGAACGGTGTGAGGACGAAGACCGCGTCGAACGCCTTGCCGAAGCCGGCCACCCGGTCCCGGCTGGAGTCGTCCGGGTCGGCGTAGACGGTCACCGCCTTCGGCTGCAGGGGCGCCTCGTGCGGGTCGTTCAGCGTGCGCTGCTGGTCGCCGACCGTGTAGAAGATGATGCCGGCGTCGTTCGTCGCCGGCACCCGCTCTCCGGTCCAGCAGATCAACGAGGGCGACTGCAGCTCGACCAGCACGCAGAGCGCCCCGAGCACCAGCAGGACCACCGCCGCGATGCGGTACGGCCTCAGGAACCCGTCGCGCGTCCGCGCGTCCGCCCGTGCCGTCACCACGTCCTGATCGTCACACCCTCGCGCCGGCCCCGTCCTGGGGCAGCTGACATGCCGAGCGTGCGCACGCATCTGGCGCTCACGTCGCCGGAGTGGGGCTCAAGGGCTTCGGCTCGTCGGATCTGAAGGTCCGACGAGCGGGCGCGAGCTGCAATGGAGCGGACGACGGGAATCGAACCCGCACTATCAGCTTGGGAAGCTGAAGTTCTACCATTGAACTACGTCCGCAGCGCCGTCCGAGCCTGCTTGGACCGGCAGCGCAGAAGTCTAGCGGACCGTGACCGCGGGTCGAGCAGCGTCCGTCCGGGTCAGCCCCCACCTCACCCTGAGGCACCGACCGAGGCCTCGCCACGGGAAGACGCACGGTCCTAGCGTGAGCCTGTGACCACCTGGACCCCGATGGACGCCCCGACCGGCGAGCCCGGCCCTGTGCAGGACCACGACGCGTACGCGCCCACCCCCGAACCCACCGACGTCGGGCCGGCCGCGGGGGGTTCGCTGCGCGCCTCGGACGCCGACCGCGACCAGGTCGCCGCGCTGCTCGGCGCCGCGTACGCGGAGGGGCGGCTGACCCACGAGGAGCACGACGAGCGGCTCGAGCAGGTGCTGGCCGCGCGCACGTTCGACGACCTCATCCCGCTGACCACCGACCTCGTGCCGCTCGACCCGGCCCCGCCGACCGTGTCCTCCGCGGCCCCGCAGTTCGTGGTGGGGCCGGCGGGGACCACGGAGCCCGACCGGATGGTCGCCGTGTTCGGCGGCGTGGAGCGACGGGGCCGGTGGCGCGTGCGGGCGCGCAGCCAGATCACCGCGGTGTTCGGCGGCGTCGACCTCGACCTGCGCGAGGCCGACTTCGACGCGCCGGTCGCCGAGCTCAACGTCCAGACCTGCTTCGGCGGCGTCGAGCTCAAGGTCCCGGCGGGGATCACGGTGCGCAACGAGACCGTGAACATCTTCGGCGGGACCGAGATCAAGCACGTCGGCGAGCCGGTCGCGGGTGCACCCACGCTGGTGATCAAGGGGACGGTGCTCTTCGGCGGCGTCTCCGTCAAGGGACCGAGGCCGCGGCTCTTCGGCCGCGGTACCGCCCGTCCGGGCCTCGCCGCGCTCGATCCACGGCCCCACCGGACGGACGACCGGGGGCACGGTCGCTGAGCGGGCCTCTGCGTACGCTGGCCTGATCATGGACGACCTGTTCGCCCCACCTGCGTACGCGTGGCAACGGCTCTCGCCCCGCTACATGGCCCTGCGTCGGGTGACCACGCTGCTGGTGGCTCCGATCGTCTTCTCCGTCCCCGCGCTGGTCGTGGGGCTGGCCTTCGACCTGTGGTGGCTGGCCGCGATCTTCTGGGGCATCGCCGCCGTCGTCGTGGTCGTGCGCTGGGTGCTGGTCGGTCGCACCTACCGCTCGTGGGGCTACGTCGAGCGTGACGACGACCTCTACATCACCCGCGGTGTGCTCTACCGCACCCTGGTCGCGGTCCCGTACGGGCGCATGCAGCTGGTCGAGGTCGCCTCGGGTCCGCTCGAGCGGTCCTTCAGGCTCGCGACCGTGACCCTCAAGACGGCCAGCGCGGAGACCGACGCCTCGATCCCGGGCCTCGACCCGGCCGAGGCCGCCCGGCTGCGTGACCGCCTGACCGAGCTGGGCGAGGCCCAGGCCTCCGGGCTGTGAGCCAGCCCCCGGTTCCGACCACGGACGCGACACCGGTCCAGGACGGTGCCACCCACCCGGCGCCGGCCGTGGCCGGTGCACCGGTGGTCAAGCAGACCGAGCGGCCGCACCCGCTGACGCCGTTCATCCGCGGGTGGATCGTCTTCGTCGCCATCGTCCTCAGCTTCGGTCCCCGGTTCTTCGAGGGCGGCGACGACGGTCAGGGTCTTGCCCGCCTCGGGCTGGCCTGGATCGTCGCGGGCGTCCTCGGGCTGGCCCTCCTCGCCGGCGGCGCCGGCTACGTCTCCTGGCGCTTCACCCGCTTCGTCATCGACGACGAGGAGCTGCGCATCGAGACCGGGGTGCTGTTCAAGACCTCGCGCAAGATCGCCTTCGAGCGGATCCAGTCCGTCGACATCATCCAGCCGCTCGCGGCGCGGCTCTTCGGTCTCGCGGAGCTCCGCATCGAGGCCGGGGCCGGGGACAGCGGCATCCGGCTGCGCTACCTCTCGCGGACCAAGTCCGCCCGGCTGCGCGACTACCTCCTCGCCCGCGCGCACGGTTCCGCGGCCCGGCTGGCCGACACCGTGGACGGTCCGGCGCGCGACGTGCTCTTCGACTCCGGCGTGGCCGACAAGACGCTGGTGACGATCCTGCCCGGGGCGCTCGTCGGCAGCTTCCTGCTGTCGACCGAGTTCCTCGTCCCCACGCTCGTCGTGGTCGTCTTCGCGGTCGGCGCGGCGGTGAGCGGCATCGGCTTCGTCGCCCTGGGCGGCATCATCCCCATGGCCCTCGGGGTGTTCTCGCTGGTCAGCCGGCGCGTGATCGCGATGTTCCACTTCACCCTCGCGGAGTCCTCCCGCGGGCTGCGGGTGACCCGTGGGCTCACCAACCTGACGAGCCAGTCCGTCCCGGTCGACCGGATCCAGGGGGTGCGGCTGTGCCAGCCGGTCCTGTGGAAGCCCTTCGGCTGGTGGCGGGTGGACGTCGACATCGTCGGCTACGGGTCCAACGACCGGGAGGACAGCTCCGGCGGGGCGACCAGCGTGCTGCTGCCCGTCGCGAGCCAGGCGCAGGTCCGCCTCGCCCTGAGCCGGGTGCTGCCCGGGTTCCGGGTCGACGCGATCGAGCTGACGGGCGCCCCCCGCCGGGCACGGGCGTTCCGCTGGTTCGACTGGTGGACCCTGCGCTACGGCTGGGACGACCGCGCCATCGTCACGCAGCACGGCTGGCTCGTCCACGAGCGGCACATCGTCCCGCACGCCAAGACGCAGTCCGTACGGATCGAGCAGGGCCCGCTGCAGCGCCGGCTGCGGCTGGCCGACGTGCACATCGACACCCCGAAGGGGCCGGTGCACGCGGTCGCGCACCAGATGGACGCCACCGCCGCCCGTGAGCTCGCGCTCAGCCAGCTCGACCGGGCCCGGGCGGCCCGCGAGACCGCCGGGCTCGAGCTGCTCCACCCGGGTGACCTGCGCCCCGAGTCGGACGAGGAGCGGGCGGTCGGCGACGCCGTGCTCGCCGAGCTCGGCACCGGCCGTGACCGCTTCCTCGGCGAGGGCGGGGAGAGCCAGGTCTACGCCCTCGACGCCGAACGCGTCGTCCGGCTCTACCGGACCGGGCACGAGAGCGCGACCTCGCCGGTCGTGGACCAGCTCCGGGCGCTGTACGGGTTCTGGGCGCGGACGAGCCCGCCGGGCGGCTTCGGCGTCCAGCTGCCGCTCGTGCTGGACGCCGGCATCTCCCACGGCCGCTCGTGGAGCATCGACCGTCGGTTCGCCGGGGAGTCCCTGTCGGAGTGGCTGGCCACAGCGGACGTGGCCGCTCGCCGCGCGGCGCTCGCGAGCCTGCTGGACGCGGCGGAGGCGATGGCGCGGCTGCCGGTGCCGGTCCCGGGCTTCGCGCGGCTGGTCGGGGACGGGGCACCGCAGTCGTACGGCTCGCTGGTCGAGCTGCTGACGGCCATGCTCGCCGGCGCCGTCGCGCGCAGCCACGACGACCTGGCCCGCGACGTCCCCGGCGTCGCCGCGGCCTGGGACCGGCTGCAGCGCGACCTCGCGCAGCGGAACGTCACCCCGACCCTGGTGCACGGCGACCTCGGCGCGCCCAACGTCTACGTCAGCACCGGCACCGGCACCGGGACGGGCACCGACGAGCACGGCCCCCGGGTCACCGGTGTCGGCGACTTCAGCCCGCACACGCTGCAGGCCGACCCCCTGATGGACCTGACCGGCGCGGTCACGTTCCTCGAGCTGCTGGGCTACGAGGAGGCCGTCGCCGACAGCGAGTGGCTGCTCGGGGTCGCCGTGCAGCGCTACGGCCCCGAGGTGGCCCACTGGATCGGGGTCTACCGGCGCTACTTCGGCTTCTACTTCTCCGACACCGCCGAGCTGGACCCGCGCACGTACGCCTGGTGCCTGCGTCAGCTGGAGGGCGAGTAGAGACACTGGTCTTGCGCGCGCAGCCGGACGGTGTTGTGCACCACGTACGCGCGTCGCACACTGATCTGCGGGTGCCGCTGGTGACGGGGGAGGTGGTCGGCCGATGCGCTCGAAGGACGTCCGCACGCTGCAGCTCGGCCCGCTCTGGGTGCTGAGTGCCCTCGTCGGGACCCACACGCGGTTCGCCGAGCCCGACCTCGCGGCCTTCTGGGACGCCGTGGTCAGCGAAGGGCTGCGGGCGCCTCAGGAGGCGCGCGCGCTGCTCGGCTCGCTGACCCGCGACCGCTTCGGGCTGCTGCTCGACCTCGAGCTCGACGGTCGCTCCGTGGTCTCCGGCCTGCGCGACGTCGTCACGGTCCTGGGTCCGCAGGATCGCGTCGACGGCTACCGCCGCGCGCTCGTCCGGATCGGTGGTGCGGTCGCCCGGGCACGCGGGCCGTACGGGCGCCAGATCGGTACCGAGGACCTCAGCCGGCTGCTGCTCGTCGCGCAGCTCCTCGACTACTCCCCCTCGCACGTCGACGCCGCCTGAGCGCGCCACCGCGTCCCCGGCGGTCGAGGGCGCCTAGCGGCAGAACGACGCCCGGACGGCAGCGACGAGGGCGGCCCGGCGTTCGGCGTGGACGGCCTCCGGCTCGTCGGCGGTGGCCGTGACGGTCAGGGACGACTGGGCCAGGCGCTGGCCATGGCGATGGTCAGGCTGAAGAGGTCGGCCGCGCTCATGGTGTCCACGAGCACGCCGCTGGTCTGCGCCGCCGCCACGCGGGCGAGCACCTCGGGGTCGATCCCTCCCGCCCGGACGTAGAGGTCGCCGGTCGGCGTGCGCGACACCGGCAAGGGCCAGCGGGTGGCCGACGACATCGAGGCGAGCACGGGTCGCGCGGTGCACGTCGCCGAGCTGCACCTCGACGACGTCGCGTCGGTGCACGCGTTCGTCGAGGCGTGGTCGGGCCCGCTGCACATCCTGATCCTCGACGCCGGGATCATGGACACCCCGCTCGCCTGCACCTCCGCGGGCTGGGAGTCGCAGCTCGCGACGAACCATCTCGGGCACCTCGCACTTGCCGTCGGCCTCCACGACGCCCTCGTCGCCGCCGGGTCGGCGCGGGCCGTGTCCGTCTCCTCCAGCGGCCACGGCGGCTCGTCGTTCCACTTCGAGGACCCGTTCTTCCTGCGGCGGGCCTACGAGCCGGGACTGGCGTACGGGCAGTCCAAGACCGCGAACGCGCTGTTCGCGGTCGAGGCCCAGCGACGGTTGGGGCGCCGAGGGCATCACCGTGAACGCGCTGATGCCCGGAGGCATCTGGACCGGGCTGCAGAAGCACTGGGACCCCGCGGTCGTCGCCGAGCTGACGGTGCAGGCCGCCGACCTGATGAAGACGACCGAGCAGGGGGCGTCGACCTCGGTCCTGCTCGCCACCGCGCCGGAGCACGAGGGCTACGGCGGGCGCTACTTCGAGGACAACCGCGAGGCGCGGGTCGTGCCGGAGATCTACGACGCGGTCTACGGCGTCCTGCCGTGGGCGCTCGACCCCGAGGCCGCCTCCCGGCTGTGGGACGTGTCGACCGCGCTGGTCGACGCCGAGGCCGTACGGCTGGGCCTGGTCGGGCAGCCGCGCTGAGGTCGGCTGTCCCACGGAGGACCCGCCTCGCTAGGGTGCGGCTATGAGCGAGGCAACGGCGGCCAGCACCCAGCCCGTCCTGGGGATCGACATCGGCGGCAGCGGGATCAAGGGGGCGCCGGTCGACCTCAGCACCGGCGAGTTCGCGGCCGACCGGCTGCGGATCGACACCCCCTCGGCGTCCACGCCGCACAACGTGGCCGACGTCGTGGCGCAGATCGTCGACCACTTCAGCGGCCAGATCGCCCCGGACGGCCCGATCGGCGTGACCATCCCCGCCGTCGTGACGCACGGGATCACGCGGTCGGCCGCCAACATCGACAAGTCCTGGATCAACTGCGACGCGGAGAAGATCTTCGAGGACCGGCTGGGTCGCGACATCCTGCTGGTGAACGACGCCGACGCCGCGGGCGTGGCCGAGGTGAAGTACGGCGCCGCGGCGGGTCACCCCGGGCTGGTCGTCCTCACCACGCTCGGCACCGGCATCGGGACGGCGATCCTCTACCGCGGGGTGCTCGTGCCGAACTCCGAGCTGGGCCACCTGGAGATCGACGGCTACGACGCCGAGAAGCGGGCCGCCTCGAGCATCAAGGACAAGGAGGGCCTCTCGTACGCCAAGTGGGCCAAGCGCCTGCAGCGCTACTACGAGACGCTGGAGGCCCTGCTCTGGCCCGACCTCATCGTGGTCGGCGGCGGGGTCAGCAAGGACTCGGACAAGTTCCTGCCGCTCATCGACATCAGCGCCGAGATGGTCCCGGCGAAGCTGCGCAACACGGCGGGCATCGTCGGCGCGGCCTGGCTCGCAGCCAACCGCCAGCAGCAGCCCGGCCTGGTTCGCGAGGGCACCTCGGAGTCCGCGCTCGTGGAGTAGGCCGCTCCCTCATCTCGGAGCGCCAGCTGGGGTGTGGACCGCTCCCGTGGCCGTGTCGGACGATCTGGCGCTTGATTCTGAGGGCGCTCAGACCTCGCCGGTCACGCCGCCGCCGAGCTCGGCCACGATGTCGAGCTGGCCCAGGTGGCGGGCGTACTCCTGCACCACGTGCAGGAGCACCCGTTCGAGCGTGGCCGCCGGCTGACCGCTCCACCGCTCCCCGGGCTGGCCGACCTCGTCGAGCTCGTGGCGCTGCACGACGGCGTCGGTGAGTGCCGCCTGCCGGCGCCAGGCGCGGAGCACCTCGGCGACGCCGAGCCCGTCCGGCACCACCCAGCGGCCGTCGACCTCGTCGCCGAAGGGGTCGTCGACCGCCTGGCCCTCGAAGCCCCAGACGAACCAGCGCCGTTCCATGAACGTCAGGTGGCGGACCAGCTCGAGCGGTGTCCAGCCCGACGGGACCCGGCTGCGCCTCACCTCGTCCTCGCTCATGGCCTCGACCCGGCGGCCGACGCCGTCGCGGAAGTAGGCGAGGTAGCGCAGGTGCACGTCGATCCGCGACGACGCCGGCTCGGTGGGCTGGGGGAAGGGGACGCTCATCAGACGGGACCTCTCGAGGGCTGGGGGGCAGGGTCTGCCGCGGGCGTGAGGACGTCGAGGAACCACCCGCCGCGCAGGTCGGCCACCAGCTCGCAGGCCCGGTGCTCGGCCACCAGGGCGGCGAGCGCGGCGGGGGTGCGCGGCGTGCGGTCCGCCTCGCAGAGCCAACGGGCGACCAGCCCGCGGGTGTGCTTCGCCGCGTGCGAGACCACCGTGCGACGACCGTCGACCTCGGTGAAGACGCGCACCGCGACGTACGCCCGCGCTGCCGGGCCCGTGGGTCGCCAGACCGACGCGTACGACGACGACCGTCCGTCGACCACGAGGCCGTCGCCGGCCAGGCCCGTCATGACCGGACCGAGGACGGCGCGCCACCGGGCCGCGACCGTCCCGACGCCGGGGAGCGAGGCGGTCATCGGGAGGCGGTACGGCGCGATCGCGTCGGTCGGGCCGACCGGCCCCCAGAGCGCGCTCTGCACGCGGACCCAGCGGTTGGCCCGCCGGCGGGCGGCCGGGGGGAGCGTGGCGTGGTCGAGCGCGGCGTACAGCACGCCGGTGTAGACGTCGACCGCGCGACGGGCCGGCGTGGTGCGGAGGTGGACGTTCCGGGCGACCTCGTCGCTCAGACCGGGGCTCAGCCCGAGCGCCGCCGCGGCGCCGGGCGCGCCGCTGGCCGCGGCAAGGGCGTCCAGCAGCTCCTCGCGCAGCGGTCCGAGCCCGGGGTGCGGCAGCGCGGCGACGTCGACCGGACGACCACGACGGGCGGGCGCCGCCTTGCCCTCCGAGGGCGGCAGCAGGATCAGCACCAGCGCTACATCCGGTCGAGCGCCTCGATGCCGAGCAGGTCGAGCCCGGCGGCGAGGACGCTCCTCGACGCGGAGCAGAGGGCGAGCCGGGAGCTGCGCACCTCACCCTCGGACCGGAGCACGGGGCAGCGCTCGTAGAACACCGACAGCGTGCCGGCGAGGTCGTAGAGGTAGGTGCAGAGCTTGTGCGGCTGCAGCGTCGCGGCGACCTCGGCGACGACCTCGCCGTAGCCGGAGAGCGTCA
>Ga0210040_10002018_pt1 | contig 29417 bp, 1 predicted proteins | sample CryGeyCG12114_NA_FD_185462 | JGI IMG/M metagenome (GOLD analysis project Ga0210040, IMG submission 185462) | Groundwater microbial communities from aquifer - Crystal Geyser CG19_WC_8/21/14_NA (SPAdes) (version 2) | ecosystem: Environmental > Aquatic > Deep subsurface > Groundwater | place: USA...
AGTATAGATATAAGCGTAGTTAGTACTTAGGTACTAGCTTATTAGAGTAGATACTTAGGTAGAGTCTCTAAAGTAGAGTAAATAAGTATAATAGCCTTAAAGCGCTCTAAGACTCTATCTACTAAGAAGTTATAGAACTAAAAAGAAGATAAAGGTAATATCTTATATAGTTATACTTCTTAGTAGTTCTATCTATTTATACCTAGATCTAAGTTATTATTAATATAGTTACTATCTTACTAATAGTTATCTAGAGTCTTATACTTACTAAACCTAAAGTTAAAGTACTAAAGTAGTCTTATCTAACTAAGTGCTAGTTAAGTACTATAGGCTTAAAGTAGGTATAGAGTTTAGTTTTAATCTAGAAATTAGTATTATCTTTATTATTAATAGCTACTATATTAGGTCTTTTACTTAGAGCTACTTATTTAGAGTTTAGGCTAGGGATATACTACTTAGTAGAGTATTTTCGCGTATTTACTATTAATATATTAGAGTAAGTTACTAGCTTTAGATAGAATATTCTTATTTATCTATTTAGGATAGATAGTTATATAGCTTAGTAGAGCGCTTTCTTATATTTACTATTAATATATTAGAGTAAGTTACTAGCTTTAGACTAAATATTCTTATTTATCTATTTAGGATAGATAGTTATACTATAGCTTAGTAGAACTACTAAGTATTAAAGAGATAGATAGATATTAAGGAAAAAAAAAGTCTATATATTATAGGATAAAGAGAGTTAAGATATAAGAGTAGAAGTAGTCTAAGCGTAGAGGAAGGCTTAAGGAAAATATTAGTCTAACTAAGGTATAAAGTAGAGAAGTAGATATTATATATAGTTTAGAAGCTTAGTATATAAAATAGAAGAGAGATATAGTACTATTTTCTCTTTAATAGTTATATAGAGTAAAGGTAAGATTAGTTCTAGTAAGTATATATAGTTCTTCTTTAAAATAAAGAGCTATTCTTCTAGTATATCTTTAGTATAGATAACTAGGAACTATAGTAAGTTACTACTATAGTTAATTCTTACGCTAATAGTTCTCTTATTTTATAACTTTACGTTATATAAGCTTATACTAAGACCTAATTAAATAGCCTTTAAGGTAGTTATAGCTCTATATCTTAGAAAGCTACTAGTATTATAATCTCTACTTATAAAGATTATAAATAGTATATATCCTTCTTACTTTAGATAGTACTTTTTACTCTTACCTAAGGTTACTATCTTACTAAACGTATCTTTATTTTCTATCTCTTTATCTTTCTTATTATTAACCTACTTTATAAGCACTTAGCCTTTATTATTATTACTAAAGTAATTATTACTATATAATACTATAATCTCCTTACCTAGAGGTTATTACTAAAGTAATTATTACTATATAATACTATAATCTCCTTACCTAAGAGTTATTACTAAAGTAATTATTACTATATAATACTATAATCTCTTTACCTAAGGGTTATTACTAAAGTAATTATTACTATATAATACTATAATCTCCTTACTTAAGAGTTATTACTAAAGTAATTATTACTATATAATACTATAATCTCCTTACCTAAAGGTTATTACTAAAGTAATTATTACTATATAATACTATAGTCTCCTTACCTTTACTATTATTACTAAAGTAATTATTACTATATAATACTATAATCTCCTTACCTTTACTATTATTACTAAAGTAATTATTACTATATAATACTATAGTCTCTTTACCTTTACTAATTAGTTTTACTACTATAATTTATATACTAGTAGTCTTAGTACTTATTTCTATAGGATTTTAAAGTAGTTTATTAGCCTTTATAGCTTTAAGCGTAAAGCCTTTAAAGAGTATCTCTATTAAGAACCTTTTTATTAAAAGCTTCTATTAATAGTAGGTTCTATTATATAGAAAATCTTCTATTTAGTAGATAATCTTTTAATATATTATTAGAGATAAAGTAAGAAAAGTAAAAGCTAAGAGATATATACGCCTATCTCTTTAACCTCTCTCTACTTCTTAATAATAATTACTTTATCTATATTACTAATAGTTATACTTTCTAAGCTATTAGTAGGCTAAGTTATAGTATTAAATATTAAGAGTATACTACCTTAGAGCTATAAGTATATAGTCTAATAAAGTTAGAGATATAGAGAAGAAGTCTTAAAGCCTTTCTAAGGTTAAAACTTAGTTTAGTAGCTTAACTTTAAAAAGATATAGAAAAGAAGTCTTAAGGCTTTTTTAGAGTTAAGACTTAGTTTAGTAGCCTAATTTTAAAAGAATATAAAGAGGAAGTTTTAGAGCTCTTTTAAGTATAAGATAGCTAGCTACTACTTTCTATAATCCTCTAAAACTAATATATATTTCTTTAAGCTTTTACTTTTTCTTAACCTACTACTTCTCTTCTCTAGTCTAAGTCTTAGCTTCTATACTCTAGCTTATAATAGTAATACTAATATAGTACTACTTAACGCTACTAGGCGCGTAGAGCTAGGTTATATAGGTCTACTAAAGTAATTTATACTACTAAACTATTTTAGTTACTTATTAACTATAATAGTATTTTTATTATTTTTATAGTACTATATAAGAGATAGTTATAAAGCTATAGTAGAGACTACTTCCTAGTACCTATAGCTTAAGAACTAAGTAATAATATATAAATAGATACTAGTAATTAGAAAGTACTTCTTTATAGAATACTAATTTATAAGCGCCTTTATATATTAACTATTTAGTATAGATTTACTAAGTTATATTAAAGAAGTAGGTATAGATACGTAGTTATTTACTATTAATAAAGTTAATACTTATATACTTTATAGCTTATAATAACTTCTAAAAAGTAAGTTACTATACTCCTATTAATATATATTATAAAGTTATATAGTAAAGCTTATATTTATAGATAATCTTCTATATCTTAAGGTTAAGTACCTTTTCTTACCTAGCCTTTACTAGTATTTACTTTATCTTATATTTATTAGCGTACTTCTTTCTCTAGTTATAGAAGAACTTCTTAGTTATATCTTAGTCTTAATATTTACTACCTACGTTATACTAGATATAAAGGTCTTCTATTATCTTACTATAATCTTACTTAGTTATAACTAACTTATTAATAATCTAGTTAGTAGTAGTTCTTTCTTTTAGACTATAGTATAGTACTATTATTCTAGTAGTACTATTAATAGTAAAGCTAGTTAAGGCCTTCTATTAGATACTTTATCTATCTTCCTCTAGCTACGCTATCTAGCTACTTTTTTTTACCTAACTTAGTAAATAGCTAATTCTAGGTATTATTAAGATAGCGCTTTAAAAGTCTCTACTTAAAGCTACTAGATCTAGTAAACTTATAGCGCCTTAGATAACAACCTTTATAATATCTTTAGAAAAGTAGTTATCTTTACTATTTAATATTATATTACCTTTCTTCTTACTTAGTAAACTAAGTAGTAAAAGAGTATACTCTATAAGAAGATCTAAATTATCTAATATATCTAATTAAATACTAGATACCTAAATAGTAGTAATACCTTCCTCTTCTTCTTTAGTACTATTAAGAGTCTTATAGTTATAGGTAGAGTTATATTATATATAAAGTTATAGCTATAAGTATATAACTTTCTCTTATTTCTACTACTTAGGAGTTTAAGGTTATATAAGATTAGAGCTACTAGATCTAGTAGACTTATAGCGCCTTAGATAATAACTTATATAAAAATACTAAGCTCTTTAAAATATAGCTATATATATTTAACCTATAGTAGCTAGGCTTATAATATACTAGCGTTATTAAGACTAGTAAAAGAAGATTAAAGTAAAGAAGCTAACTATTACGCTAAAGATAGCTATAGGTTAAAGAAGAAAGTAGAGCTAAAGAGTATTATAAGAAGTAAGAAAAAGCTTAAATAAGAGAAGAAGTTAATAGTAGAGCTAGATAATTAATACTAAAATAAGAGAGAAAGAGAGCTAAGTCTTAAACTAAGCCTATCTAATACCTAGGTAGTCTATCTTATAATTACTACCTATCTATCTTACTATATCTTACTATATCTCTTATCTTCTACCTCTTACCTTTTACTTCTTACCTCTTACCTCTCTTACTTCCTATATAATATAGCTAGTACTATAATATAGCTAAACTCTATAGCTTCTATTAGACTTAAGCTCTAGCTAGAGTATAGCTACTTAGTAACTTCTTAGCTAATTAGAGCTAAGTAGTAGTTATATTTAATATATAATATAGAGCTCTAAGTAAGTATAGTCTTATAAGTAATAGTATTAGTAAAAGAAGTAATAGAGTTAGCTTAGCTATATATAGTAACTAGAGTAATAGCCTAGTAAAAGGCTAATAAGCCTATAGTACTAAGAGTAGTTACTAGAAGTAAAATATAGCCTTAAAAGAGACTATAGAGCTTATTTATACTAATATTACGTATTATTATAAAGAGGAAGCCTATATACTATATAGTAGTACTTACTTAGTTAATAGTAATATCTTATATACGTATAGAGGAGACCTAAGTAGTAGTTATAATAGACTTAGCCTACTTTAGGTCTTAAGTTACTATTACTATAAGTAGTGTACTTAAGAGTATAAATACTAGTATAGCTATACTATAAGCTTTAGTATAATTACTAAAGTAGAAGAAGACTAGAAAACTAAGCTTAGTAAAAAGAAGAGTAGTAATTATAAAGTAGAGTAATATAGTAAAGATAAAGTAGGTAGTAGGACTATAGAGCCTATAAAGGTTAACTAATACTAAGTAGTATTAGGTAGCTAAGATAGTTTTAAAGAAGTAGATAGTAAAGATAATGTTAAAAGTTATAAAGGCGCTTTACTACTACTAAATAGTATTAATAAAGGCTTTATTAGTAATATTTATATAGATAAAGTAAACTTACTAGTCTATATAACTAGCTAGATAAATAGTAAAGTTATACTACTATAGTATCTAAGAGATATTATAGTTAATAAAGCCCTAAGTACTCTTAATACTAATATAGAAGCTAGAACTAATAGCGTCCTTAGCCTTTACTAAAAGCTAGCTACTACTAAGACTAAGCTTAAGTATAGTCTTACTTAGCTAAAGGTTTATAAGCTATAGTATAAGCTATAAGTTAGGCTTCTAAGCAGCGTTAGTATAGAAGTAGTACTCTACTATATACTTAAAAGTAGTATTAAGCTTAGTAAAGTTAGTAAAGTAGACTATAGCTTTAGTAACTAGTAGCTATTAGTAACTATTATAACTATAATAAATAAGTTTATATATTAAACGTATATACTAGTTAAAGAAAAGAGTATTAAAGTGTAAGGATATAGTAGAGGAGTAAGTAGCCTATAACTATTAGTAAAGGTCTCCCTATATAGAAAAAGGGTAGCTAAATAAGAGTAGTAATACTTAGACTATAGGTTAAAAGAGTTAGTAGGTTAGATAGTAGAAGTAGAAAGCTAGTAGTTAGTTAATAATAGAAATAAAGATAAACTAGAGCTAAGAAGAGGATTAATTAGAGAGCTAAGAAGATAGTAGATATATAGATATAGATAAAGAAGATATTCTTCCTTAGAAGAAGAAGAGGTAGCTTTCTTATATATACTATCTAAGACTATATAGTATTATTATTATAAAGCCCTAGCTATATATATCTAATTATATACTTAAGCCTATAGAGTAATAATAGTAGTATATTAGGAGGTAAAGTAAGTAATAAATAGACTATAATATAGAGTTAAAGCTATTAGATAGTCTACTAAAGAAGAGCACTATATTAATATAGAAGTAGGTTAGTCTTAAAGTTAAGAAGTAAAGGGCTATAGTAAATAGACTCCTATTAGATAGTTTAGAGTTTACCTCTATATAAAGAGTAAGAAGATAGAGGTTATAGATATAAAGAAAGTAGATCTATAGCGCTATCTAGGCTTTATACTATTATCTATTAAGCTTAGAAGTAGTATTACTTATATAGATCTAATAGTACTATAGACTTATAAATATAGCTATAATTATAATAAGCTCTATATTAGCTATAATAGAGCTAGTTACTATATTACTAGTAGTATACCTAGTAGGCTTTATATAGAGTAGTATATAAATTAGAGTTATATTTATATATATAATATAATAGTGCGTTAATAGTTAGTAAGTAAGACTCTTAAAGACTACTCTAAGCTTTATATATTAGTAGCTAATTATAACTTATTATTATTCTTATCTTTATCTCTATTACTAAACTCTATCTATTATTAGTAGTAGCTACTAGTATTATATCTACTAAATACTTTACCTACTCTTACTATTAACGTTATACTCCTTATAGGTAATCTAATTAGTTAATAAGTAAGCCCTAATTAGCTACCTACTATAGTATATATTATAACTTACTTACCTAATACTATATTACTTTCTCTACGCTTAGCTACTATTCTACTATAAGCTACTAATCTTCTTTATAGGTAGCTATAAGTTCTCTATTACTATCTAAGCTATATAATATAAGTAGCTTTATATACTCTCTCTACTACGCTAAAAATAAGATATATAATAAGTATAGCTCTTATAATATATATAAGTTCTCTACTAGTACTATTAGTATTAACTACTTCTACTTCTACTTTAGTACTTAAGCGCTACCTATCTTACTCTTTACTAAGCTCTAAGTATATACTATTACTAATACTAACCTACCTATTATCTTTAATACTAGTTATAGTAATAGCTATATAAAAGAAGAGCTATATACTATCTTTATAAAGCTATAGACTAATACTAATACTAAGGTTATACTTAATTATAATAGTAGCTTACTTATTAAGCTCTTTATAATAATAGCTAACTACGTACTTAAAGCTATAGACTCTATAATATACTTATAAAATAGTATATAGTATAAGAGCGTTAATATATATAACTAAGATATAGTTAACTTTAATAAGTACTACTACTAGCCTTCTTTAAGCGCTGCTAGTATAATATATACTACCTACTATACTATCTATACTAATCTCTAAGATAGCCTAGAGGTTTAGAGAAGGAGAGAGGGGTATTACTATAAAGTATATTATAAATTCTAAAGCTTAAGTCTATATATAGTACTAATAATTAACCTTAAACTTTATCTTCTTTCTCTACTTTAACTTCTATCCTCTCTACTAAGATAGTATATTCCTTTATCTTAGTATTCTCCTTATATACTAAGTTAAGTAATAGATAACTATTTATATTAAAAGCCTAGCTAATATTATTAAAGTAAATAGTATAATAGTAGAGGATAAACTCTAGGTTTATAATTCCTTTTTTAGTCTTAAGCTAGATAAATAAAGAGAGCTTCTCTAAGTACTTATTATAGTTTTATAAGAAGAGCTTAAGTAGACTAGTATTTATAAAGCTTAATAATAATAAGATATTAAGCTTAGGGTTTATTCTACTTAATATAGTATTAGGTATAGCTTAATAGACGTAGTATTTAGATATAATAGTAAAGCTATACTTATCCTTTAGTAGAGTCTTAGTAGGTAGGACCTATAGAGTATAACTTTAATTTAGGATAAGTAGTAGTAGATAGTTAATACTAAATAATACTATCTACGTTAATATTAAGTAACCTACTATTATTAAAAATAGTACTTTTATAATTGCGTATAAAACTAAGTACTAAGAATTACTTTATTACTCTCTAAAGCCTATACTTAGCTTAGAGCTTATTAGCTATATAATACTTCTTTTCTTCTTATTATAATAATAACGTCCTAAAGCTATATATAGAGCTAATATTACTATTATTTAAGTATATTTTATCTACGTAGCTATTATTACTACTTAGTATTATTAGTATATTATATATATACTATATAAGCTTATACTACTAGAATATATTAGGTAGTAGGAGAGAGTATTATTTATAGGCTAGTAATATTAATCCTAATATAGACTAGGTAGTAGCGTTAGATTAATATTACTATAGTAATACGTCTATAGGTATAACACCTAATATTAGAAAATATAATTATAGTATATAGCTAATATAATAAAATTAAAGTAATATATATATAGTATAGTAGAGTAAGTATATATAAGTAGTAATTATAGCTACTATTAACCTACTTCTAATCTAACTTATAATAGAAGAGAGTAGAGCTAGAGGTAAAGATAGATAAAATAGAAACTCTTTCTAGTATACTACTATACTATACTACTCTATATAATACTCTATAATACTATAGTATACTATCTTCTATTATATATATAATCTTATCTATCTTAGTCTTATAGTTAGAAGAGCTCTTCTAAGCTAAAAGACTATACTTCTACTATAGTTAGCTAAGAAGAGCCTATTCTAGACTAGATAATAAGATCTCTATAGTTCTTTCTTTCTCTTTCTCTTTCTCTTTCTTACTCTCTATCTCTATTACTATTACTACTACTACTACTATTAATAGCGCTAACTTAGTTATTTAGGTTACTTTTATTATTACTATCTATAACCTTAGTAATATATAACGCTAGGCTAGCTTTAATATATAGCTATAGCGCGCCTTTTAGAGAGCTATCCTTATACTCTTATAACCTAATCTACTCTTTAAAGCACTTACTAGTATCTACTATAGTAGGATTAATACGCTTAATAAGCTATAGCTAGATATCTTATTCTACTATATATAGTATCTACTTAACTTAGTTAGGCGTAATAGCGTTAGTTAGTATAAAGATAAGTAAGCTTTAGCTTAGTATCTATATTACCTAGTACTATTATTAAAAACGCTTTACTTTTATATTAAAGGCTACCTAGCTTAGCTAAGGCTATATCTCTACTTAGATATATTCTTTAGTCTAGTAGTATATCTTATAGTTATTAGTAAGAGCTATAGTAATAGTAGTACGCCTATTAATCTTACGCTAGTATTATTAGCTAATACTTACTATACTCTATTAGTATAGGGCTCTAGTAATAGTAGTAATAGTCTTACTAAATAAGATAGTACTTTATTTTTAGTTAACGCTAGACTATATAAGTACTTATAAGGACGCTATACCTTAGAGTATTATTAACGTACTATTAGTAAGGCGTAGAAGTATACTTATATAGTACTAGTTATATATAAAGTAGGTAGTATATATCTTAGTAATATTATTACTAATAGTATAGGCTCTTTAAAGTATAGTACTTATAGTTATATATAGTAGTTTAGTAGTATTAAAGAAGTTATATAGCTTAGCTAGCTACTTAATAATCTATATAACTATTAGCGCGTCTACTAGAGTAATAGATTAATAGGCTACTTACTTAACTATAGGCGTATTAGAGCTAGATTCTTAGAGCCTAAGGTTTTTCTTATACTTCTTAGTAGCTTTTACTTATTTTACTTCCTACTACCTCTCTATATAGAGGTTATTATTAGATATTAAGGTAGTAAAGTAAGCGTAGGTAATAGAATCTATATCTAATATAGCTGCTATAGCCTCTAAGTTATTATTCTTATTATTAATATAAGATACTAACTACTAGTACTTATAAAAAGAGAATATAGTAGGATTCTTCTATATAGAGTTTTCTTTATCTTCTTTTTTATCTATATTATTACTAGTAGCTTCTATATTACTAACTAGGCTAGTAATATTAATAGTAGTAAATATATATATAAGGCGCGCCTATATAGTATTAGTAGTAGTATTAAGTATAGTAGAAGAGAGTGTAAACTTCTATAGTAGCTATATAGCGCTAAGTAAAGAGTACATAATAAAGATAAGCTATATTTCTAGGTACTTAGGTATAATCTAGCCTATACTAGGTATAGATAGAGTAGTATTAGTACTTTCTTTAACCTCTACTACCTCTTATATAACGCGTATATATATAGAAAAGAGTAGGTAGTAGGTAAGGTAGCTAATTATTAAAGGGCTAGGTATATACGCTATATTACTAGTACTACTATTCTTATAAGCTACTATACTGTTAAGTACCTATATCTAATTAGTATTTTAATTTAAAGGTAGTAGTTATAATAGTATAGATATTATATTATATAGAGAGGTATCTAAAGTATATTTATAAGAAGAAGTATAGAAAGAAGCTAAAGTAGTTAGATATAAGAGAGAGAGAAAGAAGCTAGAGTATTATAGATCTAGTAAGTCTATTTAGAAATATTAGTAAGTAGAGTTTAGCTAACTAACTAGTAGTAGTCTAGCCTACTTACTACTACTATATTAGTACTAGCGCTAGTAAAACGTCTTTACTAGTTTATATAGTATACTTACTACTATTACTATCTACTTACTATATATATACTAATATCCCTCTATATATATAATAACTTTTCTATTAACTAACTACGTATATATATATTATATTACCTAGGTTATATAATCTTATACTTACTATAAAGTTAATATAGATAATACTATAGTATAGTAGTATAGCTACTCTAAATAACTACTAATTACTAACTATAAGCTTAGAAGTATAAGAAGAGGACCTATTTATCTACTTTAAAGAGTACTAGGTACTTATCTATAAGACTTATACAGCTAGTATATAGAATATTATAACTTACTTTTAGAAGTAGTACTTAATAAGTACTACTTAATATAGAGACCTCTATTACTAATATAACGCCTATACTTATATAAAACTAGCTAATATAAAGCTCTTTCTACTTAGGTATATAGCTTTACTTATACTTAGCACTCCTATAGATACTCTTAAGTGCTATATAATAAGCTATAGCCTAATTTTAGTTAGCTATAAATATATACGTAAGTACTATAAAACTATATATAATATAGTATAGGATAGTAAGAATATAGATATATACTATTATATAGTTAAAGTATAGATATTCTACTCTACTAGTAGTTAGTAGTACTACTTCTATATAGTACTACTTTCTTATATATATAGTAGTAGCCCTACTATAGCTATAGATAGTAAGCCTATAGCTATTAATAATAAGCCTACTAGTACGCCTTTTATATAGAATATACTATAAGACTAAAAGATAAAGTAAGTAGCTAAGAAGTAGTATAGACTTATAATAGTATTATAACTTACTATAATAGATACTACTTCTTAGCTAAAGTATACTAGCTAGCTTACTTATCTTATAAACTATAACTTAGCGTATCTTATATATATAATATAGCTATCTAAAAAGGATAAACCTAAGCTAGTTAAGGTATATAAACTAGTATAGCTATTACTTAAAGAAAGCGTAGCTATACTACCTAATATAGACTATATAACTTAATAATAGATACGTAGTACTTACTAAGAAGAGCTAGATACTTATCTTCTAGCTTAACTATAAGAGCTATAGACGTAGTAGTAGTATATAAGTATACTAGTATACTTCTTTTACTATATACTAAGACTAGTTACTAATAAAGAAGTAAGAGCTAGTAATAAGGTATAATAAAGACTTACTTATAATATAGGTAATATACGTAGCTAAGAGTAGCCTATCTAAGAAGAAGATATACTTAAAGATACTAAAGAGCTATTTCTATAGATAGGTAAATAGAAGCTATTTATATAGGACCTATAGTATATACTAGATATAAAAGATAATAAGGTAGAGCTTATATAGCAGATCTAGTTTATACTATATACTTTTCTCTACTAGTATATTATATATAGTATATTTATAAGTAGGCTTATCTACTTCTACGCTTTACTTAGTATTAATACTAATATAGTACGCCTATATATACTAAAGTAGTTCTCCTATCTACTACCTAGCTTATTTTACTATATATATATAATAATAATTAAAGTTATATACCTTTAGTCTATCTATATAGAAGAGGATAACGCTTTAAAAAATAAGATATATAACGCCTTACTAGCCTTCTACTAAGAGTACTTAGCTAATAGCGCTTTTACTTCTATAAGTAAAATTCTTAGCTTACTTATATATAGTAAGGTAGTAGTAATTATAAATAGCGCTAGTACTAATATATACTAGAATAATAATAAGTCTATCTTCTTCCTTTATAGATAGCCTATTACTATTACCTAGTTCTAGGCTATAGTACGTAAGCTTATAGATAATATAACTAATATACTATAGGATAAGGTTATATAGAGTATAGACTAAGTAACTAACTACTAGACTATAAAGCTAGACTATATTATAGATAATATTATCTTCTAGAAGCGTAGCACTTTATTTATTAATTAGGTTATAGGTAATATAGACTATATACTAGAGTAGATACTAGTATAGGCCTTATAATAGCTTATAGCTAAGTAGCTATACTTACCTACTAGTACGTAAGACGCGTTATATATAAAGTACTACCTTTATATTATAGAGTTATTTCTTAAGAAGATACTACTAGCCTACTATATTACTAGTAGTTAGCTAGTATAAGAGACTAAAGTAGAATATATCTAGTTCTAAAATAGTATAGTATATAATTATAATATCTATATTATAGATAGGTAAGTTATAATAGTAATATAGTATACTAAAATATAGTTATAAGCTAATAAGCTAAAGATTATACTTTACTTCTTTCTCTAGCAGCTAGAGTAGTATATAGCTATATACCTAATATACGTATAGCTATTTATAGAGCTACTATAAGATATTATACTAGAGTTATAGCTAATAAACTACTTCTAGGCTAATAATACTAGTATACTATAAGCTATAAGTTACCTAACCTATATTATAAAGATAGAGACTAGTATATAACTTAGTATATAGCTAGAGACGCTTAATTACTACTATACTACTATTAGTATAGGTTAGGTTAAGATTAGTAAGTACTATAGCTATAGCTATAAAGATAAAGTAAGTAAAGTAGATAATACTAAGGTTAAGTATAATAGAGAGAATCTACTAGAGCTATAGAATAACTAGTTAACATATATAGGTGTTAATAACTACGTAGTAGTGCCTATAGGTATACTATAGTACTTAAGTAGTTAATCTATAGATATCTTTTAAGATCTAACTAGATAATAGTACTACTTCTTTAGTTTTACTAGTACTAGTAAAGATAAGAAAATACTTCTTATAGTAGGTAGTAGTAATAGAGCCTTTTACTTTTCTAGTTATATACTTCCTACGTAAGTCTACTAAAAACGCTCTTTCTAGTAAATTATTATAAATCTAGGCCTATATAATAATAACTTAGCTACCTATAAGAATATAGAATAGATAACTATAGTAATATTATTATCTTTAGTAACTGCGCTGCTACTAAAGCACTACTAGCTTACTTTAGTAGTAGTATCTTCTAATAAAGTATACTACTAGAAGTAGTTTAATAAAGTATACTACTAGATACTATTATAACTTAGCTATAAGCTAAGAGACCTATACTCTATATTTAAGTCTATAGAGTAAGAGTAGGCTCTAAATATAATTATAGTAAGTAAGTTACTACTAGTTATTATCTTACCTACTACTAGTAGTAAAACTATACTATATACTATACCTACTATACTTATACCTACTTAGATAACTATTATAGTTATCCTTTACTACGCCTTCTTTAATAATACTCTAGCTAACCTCTACTCTAAGCGTATTAAGTATATTATTTAGAGTACCTACTATATATATACTAAAGTAACTATTATACTTATAAATACTAATGTTACTAGTAGAGACGCCTTTATATAGTATACTAGTAAGCTAGTAGAGCTTAGATTCCTAAGTTATATTATTATTAATAAATATTACTTAATATTTACGTTAAATAACTAGCGCCTAAAGCTTACCTAGCTAAAGAACCTTTACTTAGTTCTATACTAGTTTATCTTACTTATAGCTACGCTTCTATAGGTATAAGAGGTAGAACTTATATATACTATACTTATTAATAATGCTATATATATCTAAGCGTATACTATCTATCCTAATACTTACTACTATATATTATAGTATAAGCTAAGTACTATACTCTTAACTATTATTAAGCTATATTACTATTATACGCCTAGCTTCTAGAGTAGTAATAGAAAGGTTATATACTACTATACTAAAGTAGAATATAAGAATATAGCTTATAAGCTAAGCTATTACTTCTACTATAGTAATATACCTAATTAGACTAGCTAACTAGAAGTATAGCTAAGTAGTAAAGATAGCTTTATTACTACTATATCTACTCTAGGTACTAGTATTAACTTCTTTAGTATTACTTTTATACTCTACGTAAGTATACTATAGAGTATAATTAACTTTATATAAGAGAGTAGATATATAAACTAAGATAAAGAGTAGGTTAACTCTATAGTTATAGCTATATACTATAATATTAGGTTTAAGCTTACCTATAAAGCTAGTAATACTAATATTTAGGCTATAAGCGCCTTCTTTCTAGATAATAGATATTAGTATATAATCTTTAGCTAGTATCTTAATAGTTACGTAACTAAGTATAGTAACTTTAGGTATATAGCTAGATATAACTAGTATAGTAAAGAATATATAGAGTAGTAAGATAATTAAGTATATACTACTTAGTAGTAGTAGCATATATAAAAAGAGCTTAAGAAGCTTACCTATAGTAGTAGCTGCGTATAGTACTAGGTCTAGTACTATAATATAGATAAAGTAGATAAGGTTTAGTATTTATATCTACTTAACTAGTATTTAGTGCTAGTAAATATATATAACTTACGCTTTATTAATAAGTAGAGTTAGGTACTATAGGATAAGAGTAGCTTCTATATATACTAATAATACTAGATAAGCTAGAAATTCTACGTAACTAGCTAAGATATTATAAATACTTACTAGTAGCTAGAAGTTATTATACTAGTTACTTAAGTACTATTTAAAGGAGAGTATAGATAGCTATAGGCAACTACTTTAAAGTTCTAAAGAATAATATTAGCTAAGTATACTATATAGCTAAGTAAGTACTACCTATACTATCTATAAAGAGAGGTAGTAGAAAACGCTATAATAGTAACTATAAGTACTATTAAGCGCTATAAGAGACTATATAACTAGTCTCTAGTACGTTTTCTAATAAGATAATAAATATAAGTAGTAGGTAATAATAGATTAATTAGTAAGGTACTTCTCTATAGTATAGTCTTACTATATTTATACTATAATATACTTAAGAGTAGACCTATTAGTACTACTAGAATAGTATAAATAGGCTAGTTTACGTTTTATATATACTCTATTCTCTCTATATTTCTACTTCCTTTTCTTACTCTCTACCTACTTTATACTTACTCTTATACTTTATTTACTATCTATCCTCTACTATATAGTATTAGCTTCTAGTACTTACTTCTCTTTTTCTCTCTCTCTTTCTAATATACTAATATACTTAGTTATAGATTAGGTAATAGTAGTTATACTGCGTTTATATACGCTATACTTAACTCTAACTTCTAAGGTAAAGCTATCTAGTATATTAAGACCTACTATTATAAAGTAAAATAGTAACTAACTCTTTTTCCTATAGATAAAGATAATAAGCTTAGTAAAGATAATAATAGCCTAGTTTTTATTAATAAAAATGTTATATAAAGGCTAAGGTTTAGCTAACTACTTCTACTATCTATACGTCTATTACTAGACTAAGTTAGCCTTATATTAGTATAACTTACGTATAGTAGAAAGCTTAAGCCTAATAACGTAGTTAAGCTAGTTAATAAACTATTACCTATACTAGATAGCCTTCTTTATAGTAATTTCCTACTAATTAAGTATATCTAAAAAGACTAAGTTATATAGTAAGTATAGTTATATAGTCTCTACTTAATCTATACTACTAGAGTAGCGCTACTATTTAATAGTAAGCATCCTTCTAGTATATATTACGTCTATTATACTAACTTTACTACTAGTAAATCTAAATAATATCTTTATATCTACTCTTATATATAATAGTAATACTATCTTACTACTCTCTAAAGCTCTTAAAGAAGTTAATAGTAGAGAAGTTATCTAAAGGCGCTTATACTAGTTTACGTTACTAAGTAACTAGTACTTATATATAAGTAATATTAATATAATCTCTAATATACTCTAGATAGATAATAATAGGTATAAGTAGCTCTTTACCTATAGAACCCTAATCTACTAGTATATCTATACTACTAACCTATATAATAATATAGGTTAGTTATATAAAGATAAAGCGTAATTTATATACTAGTATAAGGTTATTAACCTTAAGTAGTAGAGCTACTACTAACGTCCTTATATATCTATATTATAACGCTAATATATAGTACTAGTAAGGTATAACTAGGCTATTAGCTATTACTAGTATATACTACCTAAGAAGGCGCTTATAAAGACTAGTAGTAATATCTACTATAGTATTAGTAAGATATTAAGAGGTATATAACTAGTAGATATAAAAGTACTACTAGAGCTAGAGTAAGACTTAATATATATAAGCGCCTATATAGTAAACTTTCTTAGTATATTATATCTTAATATAAATACTAATAACTTTCTATATATAGTATAATAAAGTATATATAGAATAGACTACTACTATATCTTAGCCCTATATAACTACTAGACTATATACTAGTAAGTTACTCTACTTCGCCTTAAGTATAAAAGAGTAAGTTACTAATACTATTAAGTATAAAGCTAGGTAAAAATAATAACGCTAATATAAAGACTATCTATATAATTAGGCCTATCTTTATAAGTATATAACTTACTACTATATTTTTAGAGTAGGCTCTAGACCTCTTATTAAAGTATATATATTAAAAGTACTTTTACTAGCTAGTAAGTAATATCCTAAGCGCTAGCTTTAATATTTACTAAGAAGTATAGGAGTTAGTATAGCTTAGTCTTACCTAGTACTATCTCTACTTTCTTTTTAGTTTAGTATAGTATATATACTATAAACGCTATATTTATCTTAAGCCTATTACTAATCTACTACTATATCTAGTATTAGTTACTTTATCCTACTCTTTCTTACGCTAAGGTATAGTCTAGTAAGTAGTAGTCTTATATAATATTATACTATTTATAACACTTTTAAGCTACTATAGTACTAGAGTAACTACTATAGTAAAGACTATATATATAACTAACTTAATTATATAAAACTACTCTAGTATATACTATATAACTTTAAGCTATACCTAGCTCTAATAGTAATAAAGAATAGTAGAATATTAGTATACTTCTCTAGTATACGCTAAAATACTACTATAAAGATATTTCTACTATAGAGCTTTAAGGTTAGCTTCTAGTTTATAAGTACTACTACCTAGGTATATAAATAGGTTAGTAACGCCTTTAGCCCTATAGTTACTAAAGAGTATATATTAATAGTAGTAGTAACCTAAAAGGCCTTTAATTATAACTTTATTAAGGCTAAAGACTATATTAATAACTTCTATAAGTACTTACTTAGTAAGAGCTTTAAGTTCCTAGCTTTATTAGTATCTATTACTTCTACTCTATTCTATCTTTTCTCTCTACTTAATAACTTTAGCTACTAGTACTACTATCTATCTTAGTTATACCTTATAGTATAACTTTAGTATCTACTTAAGGTTTTTACTAAGTATAAGTTATTAGATCTTTTACTACTATAAAGCTAAGTTAGATATATAAGTATAGATAGGTATCGCTTATAACTTAGACCTAGTACTCTAGCTTAGTATTTAATCTAACCTCTATCTCTACTTAAGATTCTTTATACTTTCTAAGCCTTTAACTATAACTTTAGTAGAGGCTATAATAGTTAGTAACTAGTAAGCTATTTACTATATTATACTATATACTTTATAGTAGAAGTACCTTAGAGCTTCTTACTAGCGTAGAAGTAGTACTAATAGTAGCTTTCTACTATAAACTTATATACTAGAGTTTTTATAATATATAGAAGCTCTCTTATAAGCTCTACTAGCTAAGTAAGTACTCTAATACTAGTTAGTAATTACTTTATACTAGGAAAGATAGTATATCTTACTAGCTAAAGCGCTATAAGCGTATACTCTAAAAGTAATATATTATATCTAATTATTACCTTTTAGGTATTATAAAAAAGTTAAGATAAGAGTATAAAGATAAGACTTAGTATTTAGAGTACTACTATAACTTAGGTAGTAAGCTACTTAAAGAAGTAGATATAAAAAAAAAAGTAAGAAAAAAGTAAAACCTAAAAAAAAAAAAATAGTAGTACCTCTTATAAGATTTTAAAAATATAGTAGTAGTCTTTATAGGATTTTAAAAATATAGTAGTAAGTTTAGCTATATTTTAAAAATATAGTAGTAAGTTTTACTATATTTTAAAAATATAGTAGTAAGTTTTATAAAGTTTTAAAAATATAGTAGTAAGTTTTATAAAGTTTTTAAAAATATAGTAGTAAGTTTTATAGAGTTTTAAAAACGTAGTAGTAAGTTTTATAAAGTTTTAAAAATATTAAAGTAACTTTAGCTATATTTTATAAATATAGTAGTAAGTTTTATAGAGTTTTAAAAACGTAGTAGTAAGTTTTATAGTATTTTAAAAATATTAAAGTAACTTTAGCTATATTTTATAAACGTAGTAGTAAGTTTAGCTATATTTTAAAAATATAGTAGTAAGTTTAGCTATATTTTAGAAATATAGAAGTAACTTTAGCTATATTTTATAAACGTAGTAGTAAGTTTAGCTATATTTTAAAAATATAGTAGTAAGTTTAGCTATATTTTAGAAACGTAGTAGTAACTTTAGTAATATTTTAAAAACGTAGTAGTAAGTTTTATAGAGTTTTAAAAATATAGTAGTAAGTTTTACTATAACCTCTAAATATAGTAGTAACTTTAGCTATATTTTAGAAACGTAGTAGTAAGTTTTATAGAGTTTTAAAAATATAGTAGTAAGTTTTACTATATTTTATAAACGTAGTAGTAAGTTTTACTATATTTTATAAATATAGTAGTAAGTTTTACTATATTTTATAAACGTAGTAGTAAGTTTTACTATATTTTATAAATATAGTAGTAAGTTTAGCTATATTTTATAAACACTTTATATCTCTAGCTATACTAGCTACTATTTAGTACTAAGAGTATAAAATTACTTATATATAGCTCTACTATAAGCCTATTTAATACTAGCTTAGTACTTAGAAGAGTAAAGAATATTAATATTTTACTAACTTACTATATAACTCTAACTTATAAATTTTATAAAGTTACTATTTACTTCTAACTTTATATACTAATATCTCTAGCTATACTAGCTATTATTTAACTCTAAGAGTATAAGACTACTTATATATAGCTCTACTATAAGTCTACTAACTATTAGCCTAGTAGCTAGAAAGTAAGAAAATAGTAATATACCTAAGACTAAAACTTTACTAACTTACTACTTACTTTACTTTTTATAGATCTAGCTATATTAGCTATTATTCTCTTATAAAAGTATAAATATACTTTACTTTAGCTATATAATAAGCCTACTAAGAGTTAAATATAGCCTTATAGCTCTAGCTACCTATACTATTACTATACTTTTATAAACCTATATCTAGTATTAAGATCTTTACTATTATACTAGCTACTATTAAACCTACTACCTAGAGTAAGTACGTAATTAAACTAATACTATCTACTATCCTAATATACTATACTATATAAGTACTACTACTATTAATAGCTATATTATATATAGAAAGTACTACTAGTACTTAGTAGGCTTTTACCTTTTTTTATATATCTATAAAGCTATTAGTAAGTATACTAGCCTAGTAGTAGTCTATACTTAACTACCTATATTATAATCTATAGTTATAATAAGTAAGAGTAAGTATAAATACTTACTATAGCTCTATCTTAGCGCTACTATAGTATATACTTCTATAGTACTTACTTTAGAGTTTTAGGTAGTAAAGAAGTACTTAGTAGATAGTAAGTAGTTAGTATAAGTAAATAAGGTACGCTTTTACTAATTACTCTTATATATAATATAGCTAGAGTAGCTAGAGCCTTAAGAAGAGCTTAATTAATAAATACTATATATAAGTACTTTATTAGATAGGTAGCTAGTATAGAGTAATAATAACTAAAAATTAACTAAGTAAGCTATAGTAGAAGAAGTAAAAAAGCTTACTACTAGTCTATACTACTAAGGCTTAATATATAGCTATTACCTTTAGAGTTTAGACTATATATTCTTTATATTTACTATTAGTACTTATAGCTAGTAGGTATAATAGATATATTACTAGATAGAATATATATATAGCTATATAATATTCTCTAGCTAGTATAGCTTTATCTTACTTTTATTAACCTTTATAGTAATAAATCTAGATCTTAGTACTATATATATATTATTAGATATTAGATATATATATCTTAATAGCTTTAGTAGTTACTAAGATATATACTAGAGTTACTAAGCTTAGGACTATAGTAATATATAAGCTAAGTATAAGTAGTTATTATACTATATTATTATTACGTATATATATATATCTTATTAGCTTTTATACTAGAGATTATATACTCTAAAAGTAAAGTTATATTCTAATAGCTTTAAGAGAAAAAGTATTCTACTATATATAGCTAAGATACTATAACTTACTTACTTTACTATACTATAGGCACTTATATATAGATTATAAGGTACTAGTATTACCTAGAATCTAGAAGCTACTCTCTAGAAGTATAGCTTTATATAGTATATACTAATCTATACTATATATACTTTCTTAATACCTTATATTATTAACTAGGTAAACTACTTTATAGGTAACTACTTTATTAGTAAACTCTACTTATATACTACTTACTAGAAGTTAAATATATAAAAATAGAAGCTAAGATTACTATACTACTAATAGTATATATAATAAGCTCTAATAATTAGAACTTTATTACTAAGAAGAAACTTATAGATAAAGTAGGTATTATAGTATATTCTCTAATATATATATACTTATAGCTTAGATTACTCTATAGTCTAGATATAACTAGTAGAGAGTATAGTAAATAAAGTATAATACTTAACTAACTTTAATATATAACTTAGGAAGCTATAAGTAAAAATTAGTAACTAATAGAAAAGTAAAACTTTTAGAGTTACTAGTAGATAGAGAGTACTATAATATTATATTATAAGCTATTTAGAGTTAATTAGAGTATAAGCTAGCTAGTAGCTACTAGACCTATACTATAGGTATTATTCTAACTATATACCTATATAGGCTTCTTACCTTTTCTATTTTAGTATATACTATATATCTATATAGTTTACTACTTTCTACTCTATTTATAGATATAGGCCTAAGGCCTACGCCTACGTAAGCTTCTTACCTTTCCTACTTTAGTATATACTATATATTTATATAGTCTACTACTTTCTACTCTATTTATAGAAATAGGCTTAAGGCCTATACTTACGTAAGTTTCTTACTTTTCTTACTTTAGTATATACTATATATCTACTTAGTCTACTACTTTCTACTCTATTTATAAATATAGGCCTAAAGCCTATAGCTATATAGGCTTTTTACTTTTTCTACTTTAGTATATACTATATATCTACGTAGTCTACTACTTCTTACTCTATTTATAGATATAGGCCTAAGGCTTATACTTATATAGGCCTTTTACTTTTCCTACTTTAGTATATACTATATATTTATATAGTCTACTACTTCCTACTCTATTTATAGAAATAGGCCTAAGGCCTACGCCTATATAAGCTTCTTACCTTTCCTACTTTAGTATATACTATATATATTAGTATTTTACTATATTATATATTACTTTTATATACTATTATTTATAAAATTAGTTACGCTACTCTTTTACTAATCTAGTATTCTATAGCCTTTCCTATTATAGACTATATCCTATTAGGCTTATAGTCTAGACCTAATACCTTTATTAAGATTTAAGCCTACTACTTATTAATACGTTTAGTAAGTAATATATTACTTAAGCCTTTTTTTATAGGCTATACTATACTATACTTAAAGTTCTTCTCTATCTATACTAGTTATATATAGTTTATAGAGCTAATATATAGCTATTCTCTAGTTTCTTTATATACTTTACTATCTACTTTACTAATATTATCCTATATAACCTATATAAACTTATTATATAAGAGGTACTTATCTTTAGTATAGTCTACTAAGTACTCTTTAAGTATATAGAAGTAGTTACTACCTTTAGCTAGTATATCTATACTAATATTCTACTAGCTATCTTTATTAAGCGCTATAAAAGCCCTTTTTTATAAAGGATAGTAGATATAAAAGTAGCTAAAGATCTCCTTTACTAGTACTTTTAACTTATTATTAATATTACTACTTTTAATAGTATAGTATAGGTCTTAAATAAAGCTAGACTTAATCTTACTTAGTTATAATATAAAGTACTCTACGTCTAAAGTAGACGCTATCTATAGTTATAGGCTTAAGTTTTTAACTACTTTAGTAAGACTTATAAGCCTATCTTCTTTTACTTTTAGTCTATATAATCTTATATTAGCTATATTATACTATAGATAGTAATATATATATAACTTACGCGTTAAAGATAAAACTAATTCTAATAGCTCTAGTAAAGTTATATCTCTTTACCTAGGCCTAAATAGTAGTATATAAGTTAAAGTACTTAAGGTAGTAGAAGAACTATCTTTAGAATAGAATACTATCTTATACGTCCTTATTACTAGTTTTACCTAACTTAAGAAGATTAATAATAAAGATACTATTATCTAGTAATTCTACTACTATACTTCTACTATATAATCTAGATACCTCTTATTTAGAGTAGTAAAAGTTAGCTATAGATACTATAATATATAATATCTAGTCTTTCTAAAATAGTAGTATAAACTTCTTATATATATACTCTTTAGCTAAGGTAGGTATATAGTACTAGTTAGCCTTTTTATATATTTTTAGATTAAGCTTAATTACTTTATATCTAACTTTACCTATACTATTAAATACTAATAGAGAGTTTATATTATATAGCTCTAGCATTATTATAAGCTAGTTAAGGTTCTATATATATAAGCTTAGTATAGTCTACTATAGATTATTAACTTATAGCACCTCTTCTATAGTAATATCTCTATCTTATAGATGCCTAAGGAGTTATACTAGTTTAAAAACGCCTCTAAAGAATAAAGTAAAGTTAATAGATAGCTCTATATATAGATACTACTCTAATAATAGGTATAGTACTCTTAGGTATAGACTATCTTCTTATTTTTACTTCCTAAACTTATATTATAATAAAGAGAAAGAGAGCTTACTATAAGTAGCTTTAATACCTTTAATAAATTAAATAGTATAGAATATACTTAAGTCTTTAAAGAATAAAGTAGCTATTAGTATATCTTATAAAAAGTTAATAAGGTTAATAACTTTAATTATTTTTATATATAAAAAGTATATCTAGTAAGTAATCTATCTCTAGAGCGTCTTATAATTTAAGAGATAACTTATAAATAATATATTCTCTATTATATATTAGTAGAAGGTATACCTTTATATAGCCTAGCTTAGTATACTATTAATATCTATATATATATTAATACTACTTCTCTTTTTAGATTTAGTAGGTAGGTAATATCTATACTATACTATACTAGTAGTAGACTTTCTCTATAGTCTAGTAGGGCGTACTATTACTAGAGCTACTACGTTTACTATAGGTAGTATTCTTTAGAAGATAGTAGTAGCTACTTCTTATACTTCTTTTACCTTACGCTTTAATATATACTATTTTATACTTATATTACTAATAATACTTTAAGAATACTTTTTATTAGTAGAAGTACTACTATTTACCTTTATATATAAAGCTAGTAGGGTATTAGAAGCTTATTTCTTTAAGTAACTTACTAGACTATAACTTCTTTATATTATAGCCCTTACTATCTAAAGGTACTCTACTTCTATTAACTTAGATAATACTTAAGTAGAATAATCTAGAGTACTCTTAGTCTCTTTTATATAGACCTATTAAGCTTATATATCTAAATAACTCTTTAAGTAAGATTAGGCGTTTATATACTTAAGCGCTACTCTATACTACTTTAACCTTATTAGTACTTTTAAGTAGCTTACTAATATCTAAGTCTATTAGGTATCTCTTAAAGATATACTAGCCTTTTATTCTAATAGGTAGTAGTTAGCCTATATACGTATATTTATAATACTAAATTTAGAGTATTCTTAGCTACGTAACTAGATAAGAAGTAGATTATTAGGCTAGCTAGTACCTAGCCTAGGCTATCTAGTTACTACTATACTATTTAGTAACTAGATACTATATTATAAAAAGCTTTTATAAAAGTAAAATCTAGCTCTCCTAGTATAAGCGTATAGAACTCTATATTTATTATAACTACGTCTAGTATAGTAAGCTAAAGATCCTATACTATAAGAGTAAAACTATATAGACTAGTCTAGCTTACTATACTTTTATATTACTTTATTAGTACTATTATATTTCTAACTCTTTTAAGTATCCTATATAGTGTCTAACTCTAGTTAAGGTTTTTTATCTTTTTTTTATAGCTCTAAAAGCTCTAACTTTTATTACTTTACTAGTAGAAGATAGAGTATAGAAGTAAAGAGGATAGTAACTTAGAAATTAATATTATTCCTACTTACTAGTAAGCGTATACTATTCTCTTCTTATACTTAAGCTAAATATAATCCTAAAAGAAAGTTAGTAAGTATTATATAAAAGTACTAGTATAAGGTAAAGAGAAAGAATATAAAAGGAGTAGAAGACTAAGTATAGAAGTAAAGAGGATAGTAGCTTAGAAATTAATATTATTCTTACTTACTAGTAAGTATATACTACTTTTTTTTTACGCTTAAGCTAAATATAATTCTAAAAAGAAGTTAGTAAGTATTATATAGAGGTACTAGTATAAAGTAAAGAGAAAGAATATAAAAGAAGTAGAGAACTAGGTATAGAAGTAAAGAAGATAGTAGCTTAGAAATTAATATTATTTCTACTTACTAGTAAGCGTATATAGCTCTCTTCTTATACTTAAGCTAAATATAATCTTATATAAGACCTACTTTATAGTATATTTCTAAGAACTAATCTTTATTAGTAGAAAAAATAAGTAAAACTATATAAAGTAAAGTAAAAGATAGTAAAGCGTAGTTAAATATAGTATATTATAGTATATTTATATATATAGTAACTTTATCTTTATTATATATTAAAACTACTACTTACTTAATACTTACTAGCCTTAGCTAGTATATATACTACGCCTAACTCTTATAAAAACGTAATATAGTAGTAAATTTAAGAGTAGTAACTCTAGAAGCCTAATTTAAAATCCTATTTTAGAGTTCTTTCTCTATATAGTATAATAACGCTCTTATATTTAGCTTAGCCTAAAGAATAACTTAGAAAAGCTTAGTAGTTAAAGATAGTATCTTATAGTAGCTTATATAGTTAAAGATAGTAACTTATAGTAGCTTATATAGTTAAAGATAGTAACTTATAGTAGCTTATATAGTTAAAGATAGTAACTTATAGTAGCTTATATAGTTAAAGATAGTAACTTATAGTAGCTTATATAATTAAAGATAGTAACTTATAGTAGTAAGTCTAGATACCTAAGCTTCTTTAACTCTTTTATAGACTATAGACCTTAGCGTCTATAATATAAATCTCTTATACCTTTAAACTAGCTATATACTATATATATTATCTATAAGCTCTATTATAACTACTCTATATATAGTATTACTATCTTACTCTAGTATAGAACTTACTAAGAGTAAATAAAATATTTCTAAAGAGCTACGCCTACTAAGTAATAACGTTTAGCTTACCTCTAGCTTATTAGGCCTATTATTTAATAAATATCTAGATTATATTAAAGAAATATATTATAAAACTAGTAACTAATACTATTTTATATATAAACGCCCTTAAGATTTACTAACTCTTATTTTATCTTCTTATATAAAGTATAAGATAATTTTTTATTACTTAAAGGAATACTAACGCTAGTACTAGCTATAGTATAAAAGTAATTATATATAAGTTTCTTTAGGTAATAAAGTACGTATAGTAGTAGTATTATATATAGCCTAAACTATCCTAGCTATATATATCTTTAGTAGTTACTTTATCTCTCTTAGTATTATATCTAAAGCTATTAATATTACTATCTTAGCTAATAATAAGATCTTTAAAAAAGACTTTCTAGAAGTACCTACGCTTATTAGCCTTCCTTTTATTATCTACTAATCTTCTACTAACTAAAAGCTTTAACTATACTCTCTTTATTTATCTAATTCTATACTTAATAACTAAATAGTAACCTATCTTAAAGTTAAGTCTTATATAGGATTTATACTACTATACTAGTAGTATAATATTAGAAACTATATTATTACTTAAGTAGATAAGTAGCTACTTTCCCTAGACCTTATATATATATTATATAATTTTATATCTTTCCTAATAGATAAGTATAGTAAAGGTTTTAAAAAAGGATAGAAGGCTATTAGAAAAGAGTATTTTTATTACTTCTTACGTAGTTAAGAATATTAGATAACTATCTATAGTAAGATAGCTAGCGCGCTTATATAAGCTATAGTACTTTAATTATATTAATTTAGTAGTAATACTCTTTACTTAGCTAAAATATATATACTACTTAAGTACCTCTACTTAGCTTTAAAACTTACTAGAGTAATACTTTATATAAGTAAGCTCTAGAGCTAAAGTATTATTACTTTATTACTTACTATCTTTATCTCTAGCTACTCTATTATAAACTTTACTAGTAAATCTACTATTTTATACTACTTTTTTATATTACTTTTATACTTACTACCTAAGTTACTTAAAGATACCTAACTTTTTTCTACTTAGCTTCTTAAGTTAGTAGTCTTTATATATACTTTACTTTTTTCTACCTTTATACTAGTTTTAATAAATAATATACTTATAAAATAGTAGTACTTTAAAATTTATATAAATTATATAAACTATAACGTACTAAGTAAGCCTAGACTATAACCTATATACTAACCTAACGCTAGCTTAGCTTAGTATAAAACCTAATTAAAATAACTCTTTACGTATTTAGTTCTCTTATATAAACTCTACTAGATACGCTAGACTATCTACTTATACCTCTACTTTAATCCTACCTATATCTAAGTATAGCGTACCTTCCTATTTATACTATATTACTACTTTATATTTATAGCTCTTTTACTACACTACTATAAAGAAATTATATAACCTTATATATAAGAACGCTCTATACTTCTCTATATTCTACTAACTATTATATTATAGTAGTAACTAACCTACTTATATAAGCTTTATATATAATAAGTAAGAGTCTAGTACTAAGTCTTAAAGGCTTTCTTATAGAATCTTTTTATAATCTTTTCTTAATAGACTAAGCCTTATATAGTATAAGTCTACTACTCTTAATATATTTAGCGCTCTAAGAGCTATTACTCTAAAAAAGTAGATTATATAGAAGTTATCTTTACTCCTAATATTAGGCTCTATAATATACTACCTAACTATAGAGTTTTATTATACTATATTAAATAGACTCTTTACTAAACGTCTTATAAAGTATCCTATAGATAATATCTAGTAGTCTATTATAATACTCTAGTATAGCTTAATAACTATATCTAGGTCCTATATAGCTTAATAGAGCGTTTTAAAACTAGTTAGTCTATCTAGCTTACTATTATTTCTAGTTAGTCTTTAAGCTATCTCTAAGTAATAATATACTTACTTAGTATATATAAACGTATAGTCTAATACTTTATTAAAGTTATAAGTATATACTTTTACTTTTAATTTAATTCTAAGCTTTAAGTAAAGTATATATTTAAGTAAAGAAGTATAAAAGTAGTTTATCTATTAGAGTACTATATTATTACGCTCTATTAAGAGTAAGAGGTTAATAATAAAGATAGTATTACTTAATATTAAAGTCTCGCCTATATTTTATTAGACTTATTACTATAGTAGTATACTCTACTCTTACTAGTAGAGGTTTACTATTAGAATTATAATTTAAAGAAAGCTATTATTATAAAATAAAAGTATTAATTTCCTATAAATATATCTATAGTATACTAGCTATATAGGGTATATAAGTATCTATTTAGACTAATACTATTTAAATAAATATAGTTTTTATTTACTATTAATAACTTAAGTTATTTTTACGTTAGATAAACTAATCTTATCTATTAGCTAGGCCTTATCCTACTTAAAAGAGTATAATATAGCTTTATCTAACTACTTAATATATAATACCTCTAGTAGAGTAATATTATTCTAGTTTTTATAAAGCGCTATATATACTAGCTTTAGAACGCCTTTAGAGAAGCGTATAAGCCTAATCCTTTTAAGTATCCTACGTAGTATCTAACTCTAGTTAAGATTTTTTATCTTTTTTTTATAGCTCTAAAAGCTCTAACTTTTATTACTCTACTAGTAGAAGATAGAGTATAGAAGTAAAGAGGATAGTAACTTAGAAATTAATATTATTTCTACTTACTAGTAAGTATATACTATTCTCTTCTTACGCTTAAGCTAAATACAATCTTAAGAAGAAGTTAGTAAGTATTATATAGAGGTACTAGTATAAAGTAAAGAGAAAGAATATAAGAAAAGTAAAAGACTAAGTATAGAAGTAAAGAAGATAGTAGCTTAGAAATTAATATTATTTCTACTTACTAGTAACTATACGCTACTCTCTTCTTATACTTAAGCTAAATATAATCTTAAGAAGAAGTTAGTAAGTATTATATAGAGGTACTAGTATAAAGTAAAGAAAAAAAATATAAAAAGAGTAAGAGATTAGGTATAGAAGTAAAGAGGATAGTAGCTTAGAAATTAATATTATTCCTACTTATTAGTAAGTATATATAGCTTTCTTCTTACGCTTAAGCTAAATATAATCTTATATAAAACTTACTTTATAGTATATTTCTAAGAACTAATTTTTATTAGTAGAAAAAATAAGTAAAACTATATAAAGTAAAGTAAAAGATAGTAAAGCGTAGTTAAATATAGTATATTATAGTATATTTATATATATAGTAACCTTATCTTTATTATATATTAAAACTACTATCTACTTAATACTTACTAGCCTTAGCTAGTATATATACTACGCCTAACTTTTATAAAAATATAATATAGTAGTAAATTTAAGAGTAGTAACTCTAGGAGCCTAATTTAAAATCCTATTTTAGAGTTCTTTCCTTATATAGTATAATAACGCTCTTATATTTAGCCTAGCCTAGAAAATAACTTAGAAAGGCTTAGTAGTTAAAGATAATATCTTATAGTAGCTTATATAGTTAAAGATAGTAACTTATAGTAGCTTATATAGTTAAAGATAGTAACTTATAGTAGCTTATATAGTTAAAGATAGTAACTTATAGTAGCTTATATAGTTAAAGATA
>Ga0210040_10002019_pt1 | contig 29413 bp, 31 predicted proteins | sample CryGeyCG12114_NA_FD_185462 | JGI IMG/M metagenome (GOLD analysis project Ga0210040, IMG submission 185462) | Groundwater microbial communities from aquifer - Crystal Geyser CG19_WC_8/21/14_NA (SPAdes) (version 2) | ecosystem: Environmental > Aquatic > Deep subsurface > Groundwater | place: USA...
ATCATTAGAGCAATCATCGTCCACATTCTTTATGACTCACTAAACTCTTGTTCCAATGGGAATAATAGGCAATAGTTGGTTAGTTCAGTTCAGTTAGTTAGAAAAGCAAAAAACAAAGGAGAAATAATCAATGCACTGTCCTGTCAATTATTAAACCAGTTGAGTTTGAGTCAGAGTCACAAATCTCCAACTTTTTCTCTTCTGAACGAAACGCATATAATATAATAATTTGCAGTAAGAAATGCTAACTGCTAACTTACTAACTAAGCCTACAGGATTTCCCAATATCAAAGATGATGATTGATGAGAAAAATTGAGGATTCAACTTATTACTCACTTTTCCCACAGACTATAACAAATGAAGGTCATGTAGTAAGCTGACTCAATAGTCACTCTAATTAGCTAAAGGGTCATACTCATGAAAAAATTAAAAACCTTCCCTAATTGATAGTGCAGGTGAGTTCTCAAAGTCACTCACTCATTTCCCTCTACACACGTTCAAAGCTTGGGGCGCTCAATTAACTTTTAATAAAAAAAGGGGAATATAAAGCTACGGTGTGTTTGTAAATTAATTAAAAATTCTTTCTATGAGCTTGCCCAGGGAGACATTCATACTCAAAATGCTTGGCTGCTGATTAGACATTACATTGAATTTAATTAAAATTTTGACAAATGAAATAGCATAAGGGTCCAAGTCCAAATAGACAGACACGTCAATTATGTAACAAATGGAAAAGAAATTAAAACAAATTGGCATGAAGACAATAGTTAGTGAAAAACATAGAATCATCTGCTGTATTTCTGACTGGATGTGACAGACCGACCGACAGACAGACAGACATGAAAAGCAGTCTTCGCTAGCTACTTCCTAACTAAATATAGTAGCTATAGATGTTTAAAAAGTTACCTTAGAAGTAGCTTTTTTGTACCGCAACGTGGCTTCATGGATTAAATCCCGGACCAGCATTTGGGAATGTGGACAAGGCACAATAACGCGCACATTCCCAAAACAAACAGTCACTTTCATTTTCATTGTTACAATTTTACACTCGAGTTTTCACTTATTGAGCAAACTTATTAACTCTACTCTATTGAAAAGTTGGCCGCACTTTGATACAGCGAAGGCATCCTTTATTCCTTGGGAGATTTCCATCCCTTATCTTCTTAAAACCGGCACTGGTCAACTTATACTTTCAACAATTTGCTCCTCATTTCTCACTGACTGACTGCAATGAACAAACGATACACGTCCGGTTAGATAGAAAACTTGCCAAGAACTGGAGCCAAAGCCAAAGAGTGTGCGAGAATACGGAATGCCTAATAAGATGACCCCTCTCTTCATATTATCGGTCAATATAATAAGTATCAAACATTCACAATGTGTCAATACGGAAGGAACAACTAAAATCATGTCAATAATCACAGTATGTTGATTTGAATTATTTGATTCAAGGAAGCACATTGACCAAGTAACTGACTATGGCCTTATGATAAAAAGCTTTTATCTAATCTTGTTTGCAAAGTGACTGACTGATGATAATTTAGTCAGCTACATAATAAGTGCGTGATTGATGGAAACAGCAAATGCACTGAAACCCAATCAATTTAGATTTACATTCCAAAAACGGTGGCTCGTTTTCCCTTCCACATATAGCTCAAATATTTGTGTCCATTCCGTTTCTTTTTGGAGACAGGAAGAAAACTCAGCAAATAGTTTACAACATCCCAATATTTACCTGTTTAAAACTTCAGCATCGTAGAAGCAATCAAAAACCGAAAAATCCCATACAAATAAAATATTTAACTATCAATTATTATTCTATAGTTAATTATTAGTCAGTCAGTTACATGTTTACCTCAACTCGCCAGGGAATCCGGTGCATTCCAATTCCAAAACAAACTTATCAATTAAATCTTGATTCATTAAACCTCGTCAATTAAAACCTAAAAAACTTCATCGCGCGCCAACAAAATTCTTATCGTTCGTTCGTTCAAGAGCACTACTCAATCTTGCAATTTAAAAATGCGCTTTATCTTGCTAGTTATAGTTAGTAAAACAGTTTGCAAGTTTGCACTCGACAATTAAAATTCAGTTGCTTTAAACTAAAATTTGATAAAAAACAAAACTAAAAAGTAACTAACTAACAAAGTATAGCTGCACGTCGTTCAAGTTAGTTTCCTGTTGTTCGTTGCACAGGGAATTGGTTGTATATCCCAGTTTTCAACGAACGAAAAAAAAAGAAGAGAGGGGAGTTCTACTTACTCACTGGTAGCCACTCATTGTGAGCTTCAACAGTTGCATATAGATGACAAATACCTCCTGCGCTATACACTTCACTTATTGCACGACACATAGCATAAAATCTATACAACAACAAAGCCATGATGGCTGCATGTAATATGAATCTGCCAAGTGAGTTTTATTGTTGCATAATAAATGTAGTAGTTAGTTAGTGCTTAATACCCTTTGATTGCGTGAAAACGTGCCTTTTCCCTGTTTGGCCAATTCGGTTTTTTGTAGTCTCATTCTTTTAATGGAGGATCGTAAAAGAAGATCAGAATCCATGACGCGTAGATCATAAGATATGATTTCTTGGAATTTTTCTCATGTGTATGCAAATGTCAATCCATTGAGTCATGTAGGATATGAGGAGTTGGTGAAAGTCATAATGATTTTTTATGCTTCCATTGGTCCAGGCATGCCGAAATGAATTTGGGTAATGGTAATGGGAGAGCTTATTGAGGAATTAATAATTTATTGTCTTGACACAATCAGAAGCAAAGTATAGTCACGTCAGTAGCAAGTATTAGTTAGTAAGTAAGTAAAGTAGGAATCAATGAATACAATATTATGAGCCTATAACATAGTTAGTGATTACCGAGATAAAGCGTTCTTATAATTGAGAGTATCATTTTCCGTTTCTCTAGATTATCATCATCATCGTTCTAGTGAGAAGCCGAGCGTGCCATCGGGAGCCTTGGGAAGCCGGAACACTCGTTCATAGTCAATTTTCTCCTCCATGTCTAAGTTCTCATTCATCATGTTATTGAGGAGCTCCTCCTCGTCCTCCTGCTCCTGTGGACTCCTCTTCACTTTTTTCTTGTTCTTCTTCTTTTTCTTCTTCTTGCTGCCCCCATTGACAGAGCTATTGGCACTTGTCCCAGTGCCGCTACTATTTGTATTTGTATTACTATTAGCAGTAGTAGTATTGTTCCCTTCACTGCCACTGCTGGACTCTCCATTGGTCCCGTTTGTAAGCTTGGGCGGCTTCGAGTCGTCCATCATCATGGCACGGGCGATTTTGAACTTGAGGATCTCTGCTGGACTCAATCCTTTTAGTTCGGGTTCCTCCACAGGGATCAATTCCTTGTCGGACATTCGAGCTTTTCGAGCACCAGTGGGGTCCACTTCCCCTTCGCTTTCGGAACTTGAGAATCCCACGTCTCCCAAGATTCGGCGACGTGCTGCCGCATATTCTTGTTCTTTCTAAAGGACGACAATAAGGCAACACACCATTATAATAGTTATACTTCGCAAGATCTACTGATTTTTTGGATAGGCTGTCGCAGCGACATACAGCGGGCACAGACGGACGGACAGACTGACAAGAGTAATTAACAGGAGCGGTTTGATCTCTACTATTACAATAGACGTAGATATTTAGAATCAGTACCTACCTGCTCTAAAGTTTTGAGGGCCGTTTTGGGTTTACTGGCATTAGATTTACTAGTTTGTGTGGCACTGGAAGCCTCCTTTGGCCGACTAAGGATTTGATATCGCACAGGCTCCACAGGGGGTGGTGCCATCCCCACTCTCCAGTCTTGGTCATCTTTACACTTTCTTACTACTGCACAGTAATGAATCGAATCAGTTTTAGTTTAACTTCACTTTAAAATCTGAAGACAGTATCCCTGGACTTGGACTTACTCGTGTTGGCAACAGGATTAGAAGAGGGTGGTCCAGCTACGGTCACTTGAGCATCAGTTCTATTAGTTTCGATTGTAAGTAATGGTTCTTCCACCGCTATCTGTAAAGGATATGATTGAAAGTTTCAGAAACGGTAGCTAAAGTTATGAAAGCGTTAAAACAAGACTTGAATGACTGACCGGCCCATTTGTTACGACTGTAGATCCATCCTGATCTAGCTCCAAAGCTGGAATTGTTTCATTTGACTCTAGTTTGTTCATATTTAACTAGTAGATTTGAAAAAGTCCTTAAGATTTAGAGATTGTACGAGTCCTAGTTGTCCTAGCCTAAACTAGAGGTTTCTTTCTAGTTAGTTAGCTTGCAAAATGTACACGCCCTCGTCGTCAACTTATCAAATCCATTTTGACTGCCACGGGCCACGGGTGATTTGTACAATGCTACAATTGCTACAATAAGGAAAGATCTACTATACATACAGTGAGTGAGCAGTGGAGCCGAAATGCACCAAAAAATAAAAATCTTACGTTTAAGTTCTTTTATTTATTCGATATTCTTCAGATTCTTGGATTCCAAATGACCGGTAGGAAGTAGGCGTAGGAATGATAAAGTCAATAAATCAATTCACACGGACTTAATGTTAATCACAAAAATTGAGAAACCGGAAGCAGCCTGACTGACTTAAACTTTTTAGACACGAAAAATGTATTGAAATGTTTTACTTCTGTTCAATTTCCGAGTCAACTGGTCATCTCGATGTGTGCAGTTCCCTGTGCCACTTTCTATGCTTTTTCTTATCTTCAGCGCCGTTCAAATTTTTCCAATACATATTATCCTCTGATTTCATAATTGTAGATTATTATTTTATCTTCGGCTACTAGTAAACAATATTAATTTATCTAAAAGGCGTCTAAGCGAACAAGTACACTTGTGGAATTCCCCAAAACGACTACATTTATGTCACGACTATGCAACAAAGACGACTATAAAGTACTGAACTGATATTTAGCCAGATTAGTCTGACATTTTGGGACCAACACACAAAAATCTCCCACCCTGTAACATGCATTAAAAAACACGGTGACACAGTGGCAAAATGGGGGATTTCCAAATATTCTCCCCAGACCATGACGAAGACTCCCTGGAAGATCACATCAGTGCTTTTGAGGATTTCAAAAGTGTGCAACTTGAGATGAATGTGCCAATGATGTGTTCCCCAGTCCTAACCCAGGGGGACTTGCCCCATATTGCGGTGACTCCGATGACCCCTCCAAGGGAACAGCAGGATCAAGATGACGATGGCCATAGCACCATCTCTTTGAACTCCACGGCAGCCCCTTCCCCTGCGTTGTTCCCAGGCCAGATCATCAGTGGACTGAATAACTATTGGAGACCTGAGAGTCCTCTGTTGGTCCCTTCGGGTGGGACAGAGGCTCAGGATTTTTTCGCTTATCGGGACTCCATCATTAGACATGTGATTGACGAGGTCCAGAATCTTGTTTCCGAGGACAAGGATGGCCACATTAAGGGCACTTGGCTCCTCACAGAGTAAGTGCATCCAAATGTGCGGAGTGCATTATTCTAAAGGCCATAAGAAATTGGTTGTTTTAGATTTTAGAAAGAAATTGAAAAATTGTCTCAAGTTTTCATGCAATCACTGACCAGGCTATAAGCAGTTGTTTTTTCGTATTCTAAAGCTATGTATAAGATTTTTTCCTGAGCACTCAAAAGTCTTTTTGCTTCAGATTCTAGAGCATATCTTCACGATTCTCATGCCGTGGAAAATTTCAGGCATGGCCTCTAGTGCATTGAAAATTGTATTCCTTTCGATTACAAAGTGAAAATAGTCAATCAATATATTCCAAATCAAATGCATTTAGTGAAATGATAAATGAAACAAAGTTAGCTAACTCTAGCGTTGAGAAAAAAATCTTCCCTTAACTGGAATATTTTCGGAACTTTTAGGTAGCATGGTTCCTTCCTACCTACATGTACAATACATGGTTTGGTGTTGGGGATATGATGGACAAAACACTTAAAAATGAAGAATGATCTTTTTTTTTTCATAGGATTGACTATTGGGACAATGAGAAGGAGCGAATGGTGGTGCTATGTGACAAGACTTTAAAAATTATCAACTACAATTTCATTGCCATGCGTGTGGAGGAGATTCGACCCCTCCAGCTGAGCACCATTGACAAACTTGTACATGGGGAGTTGAAATACCCGAATCATTCCCTCACACCGTATGTTTCAACTTACTTATATATTGTGTATTTGTAGAATTGCCAATAAGTTTGAATGCTTTCAATGCGAAAACCCCCACAAAACTGGCTGTACTAAACTTAACAGGCAAATCGAACGAAAAGATTGAAAAGCATTACAAAGTAAAATTTCCATCGCTGTGCACCAATTCGAGAGCTAATAGCATAGCTTTTAGTTTTTTTTTTAAACTTCGATGGTGTTTCATTGGATTCTACTATTGCTATTGCATACCAAAGTTAACGAACGTCAACGTTGAAATTGTACCAACTAAGCAATAAGTTTGTAGCGGATTTTAATACATCTCAACATGGCGGAGGCGGACATTATGGCGTTTGAATTTTGCCTCTCAGACCAACTATTACTTCGTTACGGCCATTTAAAAAAAACCGTATGCACTATTGTAGAGATGGGGCGGTACGCTATTTTCAAATCGGGATTTCAAGATGGCCGACTACGACTTGGGCCTTGTCCAATCCCATATCATTCGAAATAGGAAGTTTAGCAATTTTTAACTGGGATAACTGTTAAGCTTACGTTTTTGTGTAGTCAGGATAGAAAAAGTTAGAATTAGGCGGACTTGAACCACCGTCCCTAGACTCTAGACATGAATAAAGACACTCTAAACCACTGAGCTAGGTTCCCATCCAATTTATGGTAGGACTTTTTTCCATGTTGAACTACGTAGACCCTTAAGTACTCTCGCATTTACTTCTTTCCTATCCTATCATAACATAACGACCACAGAATCAAAAGTGCTTGAAAATCAGATAAAATAGCTCAATTTTTGAGCATGGGCGCCAAATTTTTTGCACAATTTGAAAAAAAGTTGGCTAAAAATGTTAGAACTAGATGGAACTGATTTTAGTTCCAGTCTCATATAAATCTATTAGAATTCGCTGCGAATAACGCATCAACGTTAGCTCCGGTTTCCGGTACCGTCCTTGTCAACTTTCTCATCCCAAAGTATTTCAAAAATTCAACTAGTTTGGCTTATTGCCAGGGAATGTCAAATTCTTAATGTCCATATTGTTGTTTGCAGAAGACTGAGCGGACTAGCAGGAGGATTGGCAGGAGTCGTTAAGGACTGCATAATCCCCGGAGTAAGTGGCACAGTTCGGTCCGTAGGATCAATTTTTTCCCGGGGATGTGACGGCAGCGTGGTCCCTGCGGACATTAGTCCTCCGGAACCAGGTCAGGATGCCCTCACACTTAATAATGGGACAGTGGGCAGTCCGGAAGACTCCACTTCCAGCACCCCTCCAAATGATGCGTATAAGTCTCAACCTCGAGTTATTTCCTCCATCTCACAGAAATTTGAGGCCAGGTTAGAAAAAACAGTTTATTGCCACTACGGCATTCGTTCTAAAAATTTCATATTCTAAATGGCAGGGCTCGCCAAAGTGAAAACTCATTGCATAGGTTTTAAATATAGAACCGTTTAGCACACACACAGCGATAGCGTTAAAATTCTTCTGAAAAAAGCAAATTATTGCATTCCACATTCCAAACGAAGGAACAATTGCATTTTTTTTGAAAAGTTTTAATTTTAAAGCGGAAATAAATGTAAGACTTTTCAGCTTTTAAGTGAGCGAAAATGTCATAATTTACATTCTTAACCTAACCAGTGATATCTAAATATTCAGAATTTTATATAGCCTTGTTTAAAAATGCATCTTTTAGTATTTTAGTGCGTCATCACCTATAGATTTAGCTTCTGAAACAGTGAAAATTTCACGACTTATGAAAATATAGTGAAAACCATAGAAAATCTGTGTTGACTGACTTTTGGCCTATCGTTTCCACATTTTTTTTACAAGAAATACATATCTATTTCATTATATGCTTATGGTTGAGCCTGTGCAGAGGACGAAGTGGGATGGGCCTGCGAATCATGTGGAATGAGGAGAAGCCGCTGAGTTTCACACAACGTTGGAATCCATTTGACAAGTCCATCCCTTGGATCACCTTCACTTCTCATCCCCTTTTTTGGCACCAAGGTATAAGAGGTCCTTAAAATAAGTCTCCTCTCCCTTATTTAAAGCTTAATTGTCGTCACCTTCTTTTTATATTAGTCAAATCCCACAGTATTTTTAGAATGAAAACGCATGCATCTTTTCTTTTCCTATATAGAACGCCAAACGGAAGAGCGTGAAAAGGACAGCCGTCAGTTCAATGTGGATCATTTCGGGCGGGAACTGATGGACACACTGTGTACATGTGGCGGTGGAGATGGGAACATTTCGCCCGTCTGTCGAGTGGAGTATAAACCGATTGTGATTGACAACTACGTGGGACTCACATCCTTGGTCCACAATGCCAACTCTTTGGGATTCTACAAAGTGCGGGGCAAAGTCAGCTTCTGAGGATACAGCAATCCTCCCTGTCTTCTAGTCTTCATTGTATTATTGTAATACTCGTCCTGTTCTTGTCAGAATGCTGGGGATCTCAAATCCTATATATTATGTTCCCCATTTAAATATTTACCTTCAAATTATGCGCCCATGCGATTGTCAGAATCCAAAATATTAGCTCGCATAGCGAGATTTTTTGCATGTTATTTCCCATGCTGTGCAGGCAGGCAGAAGGCATATTTATGAGAGATTCCTTATAAACAGCGCGGTATGGCCCATCTTTTGAGCTATTTTTTAAATTTTGTCTCAAATGAATTTCGCTAGTGTAAGTGATCTTTCAGAAATGTTGAAATTTTTAGTTTTACTAAGGCAGTATTACTTGAATGCATGTATTGCAAGTGCTAGCTAACTAACAATGGGATATGCTAACTGGACGCCGAAAAAGAATGTTTCATAATAAATATGTGTTTTCAGTGCCCGGCCCGCCCGTTGTTAGGATTATGCCATGCAAACTAATGGGGAAACATTTTCGGCAAAAATTTACCCCTTTTGGTCAAATTGCTATAACTAAAGCAGATTCTAGTCGTTGATATTAGATGTATTTAATTTATTTTTTGCGTAATGATTTCTTCCAATGTGACTATATTGTGCGCTTCATGACAATTTCGATGGAATAATAATGAATGGTTTTACATTTACTACTCACATATCTGTATAATAACTGATTGAATAAAATGTACAAACCTAAAATATCCAACAAATGTGTGATTTGGATGAAAAAAATCCTACCTGTGTTGTACGTGCATCCAAAAGTGGTTGACATTGAAAATTATTGTGACCACTGGATATAGACTGGTCAAACAGGTCCGTTCCGAGTATCCCAAAATAAAAATCCAATCTCAATGACTATATGCATTTGTTCATCCAGTACGCATATAGCAATATAGTAGAATAGTAGTGTGGCGTATGTTGAAAGGGGTGATTTTTGGTGAAAAAATAGAAATTTTCTGTAAAAATGACAACAACCCATGACCAAGAAGTTTTGAATCACATTTTCAATCCATTGCTTCCATTATCCAACACTTCGTGTGAGGAAAATGTTCCAGCCGAGTTAAAAGGTAATTTTTTGGGGAAAAAGGGTTAATGAGTTTTTTATATGTTGTACTTCCAATGTATTTTAATCCAAAAATTTGAAAATCATTTTACTTTCTGAGAGGAGTTTGGACGCATTTTTTTTATGTATGACCATAAGTATATTATGGCAATATTTGAATTTCTTAAAATTGTGCAGACGATGAGGAGATATTGGATGAAAAAAGTAAACGATCCCGAGCATTTGAAATAGCCGGAGTGCGGGCGGCTGAAAACGGGGATCTTCCCTATGCAATCCAGTGTTTCACAAATGCTATTTCAGAAGCATCCCACCGGGCTTCCGGTTACAACAATCGGGCTCAAGCTTATAGACTGCAGGGAAATATTAATGGTAAACAAAGAAATATATAGAGTTTAAAATTTTGCACAAAATAGCTATTTTTCTCCCTGGTTTCAATGTTAACCTAACCATTTTTTCTTCGTTAAATGAATGTCAAAAAATTGGATTTGGTCTCCACGAAGGATTGCAATAAGAATTGGGCCGATTCGAATGATTTTTTTTGCAGAAGCAAAAATTGACCTGAACAATGCAATAAACCTAAGCGGTGGGAAAGGTAGGGCCGGATGTCAAGCCTTGTGTCAACGCGGTCTAATCCACTTGAAAGAGAAAAACGAGAAGGATGCCAAAAGTGATTTCGAAGCGGCAGCAAAACTAGGGAGTAGATTTGCCAAAGCCCAGCTCGTCCAAATGAATCCATATGCAGCCATGTGTAATAAAATGCTCAAAGAGATGATGACAAGGCTTCAGAATGGGGAGCCCATGGGCGATAATGACAATGATGAGAAAAACTAGTAGAAATATCTCCTTTTGTGTCGAAAATATACTAAAAAATTCAATTTTATGGAAAAAAGAGACTATTTTTTTGCCAAGAGTATCTTTGCAGTAGAAAAGACCAAAATGTCACATAAAAATAAATGTTGCCAATTTATTTTGCTCTACTGGACAGATTATTACCGATAATTTGCGCACAATTAAAAGATGGCATTCCAATAATACATTCACTTTTCTACTAACCTACATTAAATAATATATGAAAGTCAGAGTAAAAAATGGAAATAGGTTTTTTCTTCCCAAATTTTCGTACAGATAATATCTATAGTAAACATATTCAGCAATAGATCATTTGTACACCACACTTGAAAATATGTACGCACACTTTTTTCCCACGACAATAGGACAATACACACATACATACGAATTTCAAACTAGTGGATAGCACCAAATTCATTAGACTGTTCTAACTTATTTGCACTGTTCATTCAAAGAAACCAAAAACAGATATAACGAACAAAACAATAATTTAAACGTCGCGGATTTGTCTCATAAATTATGGTAATTCATGAGAAAAGAATATTTTTTCATATTTTCTGGCCTTTTGATAATAATTATTGAGGATTCTTGCTAATTAGCTAACTAACAATGGAGCTACATAATAAAGAAAAGAAGGAGAGGTTAAGAGGTGGTTTCTGACACCTCTTCATGATCCACCATTTCGAAATCTTTGCCAGTCTGTGAGGGCTGACTGCCCTCAGACTCCGTGTCCGACATGTCCCTCGTCTTGTTTTTCTCCTTTTCTGATTGATGTCCACTGCTGCTAAACAATCCGAACCCAAGTTAGTTAACTAACTATACACAGCGTAAAGTGTTAGCATTCTAGGGCCAGACACGGTCCGATTTGACGGCTATTATTAGATAGCTTTCATATTTAAACTCCATAAGCCCATTTTTACGGAAAAATTATCATAATTTATAATCTCGCAAAAAAAAGTCTTCCTATTGCATATAAGAACAGAAAGGTTCTTTTGTGATGAAAGCTTGTAAAAAATATTTTATCTAACTGTTTAAATTTCAAGCTATCTGGTGGAAAATGCTTTTTTACGATTCACGATATGATAGATTAGGGAGTTAGGGATTTTACGTAGCAAGTAGCAGAACAGGACAGATGAACCCCATCTGTCGCTCAAGTGCCTCATCGGTCGCTCATAGGACAGATGGGATATCTGTACAACACATGAAACGATTCATCTGATCTGTCGTACTACGACGACAAGTAATCCCAAACTCCCTATTAATTAAGCCGCCTTAGTTTTGGCCCAATTCGAAATCCCCATTTTCGTCCCGAGTTTTATTTTCGGTTTTGGAATTACCGAGTGTGGCAACAAGGAAAAAAGGTACACTCGGCGCAGCTTAGAGCCCGAGACCAATCGTGGAGAGCACGAGTTTCAATAACTTAAACTTACCCAGAAGATTTGTCCTCTTGATCCCCCGTTTTTGGGGGCTCCTCTGATGAACTGGTGCTTGAGCTTTTACACTTTTTTTTCTCATCTTCACCTCCATGATACTCGTACTGTTAGCAAACAATAGTTAACTCATGCAATGTACTACTTTTTCTGGCAAAAATTGGAAAATTGGCAAAAAATTTCATCATCGAGCGATCAAGTCGGAGTGGGCGGGAGGGGAAACAAAATAATTTGGGAAAACCAAATCGGTGCAAAGAAATTGCATCATTTTTTTGAACAATGGTAAGGATTTGATCACCAAAATCCGATTTCTCATTACAAGTTTCACTCGATTATGAATAATTGGGGGGAAGGGGGTATGAATAATTGGTGTGGTGTTTAAAATGCTTACTTTGTACAGAGGCCAAAAGGAGGCAAAGAAGCCCACGTCTTCTGTGAGATTCGGGAGGAGCCACAAATGATGACGACCAAAGGTGAGACCCCAGACGATGCAGAACGCAATCAATCGAATCACTGCCAAAGCCAAAATGAAGACCAGCAGACCCGCCGCTGCTAAACTCAAGTAATACACTCCTTGTCTACAAAATCAATAATTAATTACTTCAGTTCCAGGGGCTCATTTTGGGCAAAATGTGATTGAGCACACACAAAGTGCTTTAGAATAATGTAAGACCACTTTACATAGCTATTTTTTTGCTTACCTCACAGACGAGGGCCATAAGGGGAATAAGCAGACGGCAATGACAGCTAAGACGACCAAAACTCCGAAAAAATGATAATAGAATGGGGTGGGCTCATATAACCACACGTAGGCGTCTGTCCCATCCACAAATCGTTGCTCCAAATGCATGTCCAATCGAATCTTTCGTTTTTTCTTTTCCCCTCCACTCTGTATAGATATTGTAAACCATGAATCTCAAAGATTCAAATCCATGAAAACCAAATACACGGATTTTTTTGTACCTTCTTCGATTTGGGAGTTCCTTTGTCCAGTTTATTACTGGGATCCCCCTCGGCTTGACTACTCTCAGCGCCAGTGACCTCTTTTTCGGCGACACGCGCTCGAGCTTCATCCTCCCCCTTGTTCCCCCCGGAGGAATCCCCTTTGGCTTCCTTTTCTTCGTCCTTACTATCGCCTTGCCCTTTGCCCTTCTTCTTGGACTTGAGCTCACTTTCGGGGACGACGATCTTGCGGGCGCGGTGAAACAATTTGTGCCTCAGCATTCTAAAATATTTTCAATAATAGATTCTCAGTTGAAAGGCGAGTATTCAAATGTTTTTTTGGCCAAACATACACGTTCAAATATTCCACTATGCTTTCCCGGGTAGTGAACAATGCTTCCTCCCCAGGTTTTTTAGGTTGGGCCCATTGACTGTCCAATAAACTGTCCACCGCTTTGTTGGCTGCGAAAAAAAACACATGAAAAATGTACAATTTAGTTATAACGAAAAAAAACTATTAGGATTTCGAAAGGTTGGCAGTACCGATAAAGTATTCGACAGTATGATTGAGGAACTTGGTTTTCTTGATAGGCACATTTTTTCGGAGCCAAGTTGCGATTTTATACTCCTCTTTTGTTGGCTCATCTTTCACTACTTCAGGGGCTGCTTCTTCCTACAATTTTAAATTTTGGATTTAATTAGATTAATTTCCTTTAGATTAAAAAAAACTAGATCTAAGAACTAAATGTATTGTGTGCTTTATAGATTTGAAAGAATTTTATTTCTTCTGGGTGATTTAGATTTTGAAAAACTATTGTCTTTAAAATTCTAAAGCGTGCAAAATTGTGTTTTTCTTTAGTAGCACATTTGATAGTAGTCATTGCAAAAAATCAAAAGTCATTTGTTTAAATAAACTTACGTTAACATTAACTAAACTCACCTCTTTTCGTTTTCGGGTTTTTCTTTTCTCAGCCATGGCTAAAAATTATCACAAACAGAATTTCAAACCGTATTTTTTGCAACTCCTGGAAACAGCTGTTGACAAAGGTGGCTCGAAAATGTCAAAAGTTCAATCATCCGCTATGATTCAAATGTACACACTTGGTCGGTGCGCTATTTCTAATGACAATATGACAAACAAATGTACAAAAAATCTATAATTGCTCCCTAATGAGATGATGATGATAATAACGAAATAAACGATTAGACTCAAGTATTGGAAACGATAACGATACAAGAGTGAAGAAGATACGGTTTTTTTACCTGCTTGACATAAAAGACGTTAAAATATAGGCCAATCTTGGTTAACTATTGAGTGAGTTTACGATATTATACGATAGACAGAAAAGACAGATATACGATCTACGATTAGCACAGGTGGAACCAAAAACGGTAACTTTATATTTCCTTCAATCTAGCACAATTAACCCTTTGCTTACTGGTTTTTCATGTGTGCAAGTGTGCTGCTGTGCGTGCGTGCACTCTATGTAAATGTTCCTATATTAATGCCGTTGTTTTTTTGACTGGTCACTGGTCCACTATTCTTCACAGCACACCAGTGAGCGAAAAATATGCATGCAATTCCATATGTATGCAAAAGCCTCTTTTAAGATGTAGAATGCTGACTGACTAACTATAATTTTCACAAAAATTAAACATTTTTTGCAATGCCCTAACTATATGTAAATGCATATAGGATGGCAAATGCTAAATCGAGTAGATTTTAGATTATTCCAAGCATAATGCGTAGTAAGTTGAGTTGGCGGACAGAAGAAAAATCTGCATTTTAAGTTCCCATTGTAAGTATTTGGCATTATTTGCACTCATCCACTGGCTATTGACTATATACATAACATACGCGAGTTGGTATAGACGTCTATGAGTTTTTTTTTTGCAAAAAACCTGACCATATGATTCTGTTGACATTCCTAATTTGCATTTCCGTGGCGCCAAAATGCAGATTTGCATTTAACCCTTGCAAAGTTTGCAACGCAATTTTTTGCCGTCAGTGAAAATGTCAAGGCATTTTTGCAGCTTGTCATTAGCGCAATTAGCTCACTGTGTGAAGACCTGTAGACTTTATGGACTCCGTGGGATTCGTTTGACGTCCTCGCAAAGTTTTGGGCAATCTATTAAAGCCATCACACAACATCAGGTAGACGATAGAAAATGTTGAAAAAATGGATTTTTGTCATCAAATTTGAATTTGTAGAAAGATTGTGAGACTTTGAATGTACCTGAGGAGTGCAAAGAAAGTCAGGTTCGGGAGGCATTTATAAAACTGGCCAAAAAATATCATCCGGATAGTGGAACCAAATATGCTAGTGATGAGAAGTTTAAAATTGTAAGTGAAAAAGTGCCAAAAACGAGATTTGCATGAAAAATTAAACTTAAGCATATTTACTTACTGCATTAGATTGATGAAGCATACAAAAACTTGGTCAAAGAGTTTGCGGAATTTCGACACAATCGACATAAAATTGAAGGAGAATATGGCCTATATTATGAAGAAAAACGGGCAGCGCGGGAAGCCAGAAATAAAAAAGAAGAAGAAGAAAATAATGAAAATTCTAAAAGTCAACAAGAACTGGATATTAAAGTACTTTTACTTTACCTCGAAAATGAGAAAAAATATCTAAAATATCGTTTAATCGTCAAAAAACATATCTTCAGCGCTCTGTAAGGCGGGTTAAATGCTGTGTTGTACAAAATGGAGGATTTATAGCGTACAATGATGTTAGTTAACCCGGTTAACCCTTACAAAATTATAATGCATCTAACAATTTTTTATAATTTATAGCATACAGCTCCTCAACATCGAGCATATTTGAGTTTCGATGGAGTCGGGACAGGAAACCCAAGTCAGCGTCAAAAGCAATACACTAAATACAGGTAAATTTTTTAACATGTAGTTTAAACCATGCATGCAATTATTTCCAATTTTCATGAATACTTTGTTGAATGAATGTCATGGTCATTAGCATTAAATAAGTTTTATTGGTAACTACATTATCTCAAAAAATGAGTGCAAATTGAAAAATTATATAATGTAAGAAGACAAACATGATTAAAGCGCAACGTTCCGAGTTGGCGATAAAGTGAGTGCAATGAAGTGACTGCAGTAATCATGTGGTTCTCTCCAACAAATGTAATAGGGCTTTTAAAGCGACCGAAAATGTATTGGAACACCGGCTGAAAAAAGTGCAATACGAAGCGAACAAAAATGAGGACAGTTTAGCTCTGGCGAAAAACCGAGAGGCTGCCCGCAAAATTAAGACGGGGTAACTTGAAATGGGTTAAATTTTTCCATTTTTGTTTGCCATATAATATGAGACGGGTTGGATTTTTTAAAGAATAGGGATGGAGCGATTAGTGGAAGACATGATACAAGAGTCGATGGCCAAAGGAGATTTTGACAATCTGTCTGGCACAGGGAAACCGTTGAAATGTGCTTCCGCCTTCAATCCGTATGTGGACTACACGACACACAAAATGAATCAAGTTCTGATCGAGAATGGATTCATCCCTGAATGGATTCTGTTGGAGAAGGAAATAAGAATCATACGCAAGGACTTGGTGGACAAAATTCGGAGGAAAAGACATACATTGAGTTTTGAAACTATTAGTGATATGACTGCAAAGGATGCGGAAGTTTGGGAGCAATTTATTGAATCCTTAAGGTGACCCTTTTTTCGTTTCGAAAATTTACATAAGCATAATATATTTGAATGCATGGAAATTGATTTCTTTGTGGTTTACATTAAAAGTCCATATTGTGTAGTACAGGGTGACAATTTAAGAATGCATCTCTTGGTTACGGTGTATCATGTGAACAAACAATTATAGACTTAAGATCAGGTCATCAAAATTATGTCAGTAATACAAGTATTCCGTCGGTTATTTCCGTTTTCTGTTGCGTTTAATATTTTTAAAGTTATGGCGTTTACAAAGTCACAGCGTCTTTTCATGTTAAATACCTACTTTGAATGCAAAAATTATGCAGCTATTGCCAGAGGATTTCACGCTGAGTTCAATATTCACATTGATAGGACTACTATTAGTAGAATGATTAAAAAATTTAGAGAGGATGGCAATCTTACTACTCGTTGTGCAACTCAACGATCTAAACTGAGCACCGATGTCACAAACCAGATTGTTTGTTTTTTTATCCGGAATCCAAGAATGAGTTTTCTGAAAGCTGCGGCCGTGTTACGTCTATCACGAGAAACAATCCGAAAAACTCTGAAAAAGTTAAAATTCAAACCGTACAAACGACGAAACGTGCAATATTTATCTGCAACAGATCGGGAATCCAGGTATTTTTATGAGGACCGAAATAGAAGCCATCTCTACTGACACTATGGTAGCGACCTGTCGTTCTGTCATTAGTCGTTTGAGGGCTTGTCCGAAGTTTGATGGTGGCCATTTTTTATCGTCATCCAGATGAAAAAAATACTTGTTAAATTCTGTTTAAGTTGATATAATCTATGTTTAAGTTTGTTTAATAGTTTTTATGTCGTTAGAGTTAATAAAGATGCATACTTAAATTGTCACCCTGTATACTGTAGTCAATATGTTTCGTGTTTTTTCAGATTTGAAAGTGGAGCTCTGAACAAACTGATACTCAAATACAATCTCACAGTGCCTAGCGCCTTCAAACAAATGGGTGGATTCTTATTGGACAAAGAAGCGGAGAAAGCTGTATCCCATTTCTGCCCGCAACTTAAACAATCGGTTGTTATGATGGAAGAAGAGAAAAAAATTGAACTTGCATTTCCAAACCGCACCCTTAATAATAATAATAATATGACTATTGTAATGGAGTCACTATTTCGCTTAGTTTCCAGCATTTTCCCCAGTCGCAATAAGAAATAAATTAAAATATTCTCTTTTTGACCATGATTTTTTAGCATGACAAATCCTGATATTGAAAAAAAGATCACATAATTTGCACGTAATTTGCATGCCTAACCATGCACTTTGACCACTTTTTCCAAAATCAGCACAATGCCCGAGAAAGTTTTTAAAATCAACAGTTGTAGCTTCTCACGGTCAAAACGTTAACACTGACCAAGACAAAAACGGAACGGATTACAGTATTAGAATGCCCGGAAAATCATGGAACCATAATATTGGCCCGCCCAGGGACTTTTATTCGCTACTCTCTACAAGCTTAAAAATGCATTAAAAAACGTCAAAAATAATCAAAACCCATATAACACAACACATATAACTCAATCTAATAACTCTACTTTAATTTCATGTCCAAAGTCTTTTTCAAAAGCATCAGAGATTCCAAATTAGTTATCTTGGTTTTGCCAACAATTTTGGGAGACGTGTCCAAAGATTTTTTATCCACTTCTTGCGTCAGTTGTTCAACATTTGAACTGGGGCACATATTTTCATTCTTAGTTTCAGTCGGCTCACTTGCAACTGGCACAGTTTTTGTTTCTTGTTTTTTAGGAAAACTGTTTATAAACGGAATATTGGTAAAATTTATGACATTAGCATTTGACTTGACTGGAGCCTTTTTCTCAACCATTTCTGGTTTTCCAAAGTCAGGTACATGTATAGGTCCACACTTGGCTAAAAAATACCATCATTAGTTAGTTAAGGAGTTCCAGTGTAAATAAATAATTTTAAATTTTTCATGAAATTCCTATTACAATACTACAGTACTCTGAAGCTTTACCTGTAGAAATGAGATCCACTTTCCTTTGACAAGATTTCAAATGTATATTGCGATGAGACAGAAAAGGGAATCCTTTGTTACACAACAGACAATGATATTTGACATGCATAGTGTACGCATGTCGATTGAGCTGTTTCTTATTCTTAAATTGCTGTCCACAATCTTTGCAACTTTTCATGCCAAACTTATTAGGTGAACTGTTTTTCTTCTTAGCGGGACTTGCGGCTGGACTCATAACTTTCTTGTGCATCACATTATTATGTTCTTCCAGCTCTTTTTTGGAATGAAAAGATATTTTGCAAGCGGGCTTACGGCAAGGCCATTCATATTGGACACGAGCAGTTCTATTTGTGGAAAAAACATGTGCCACATTATTAGTATTGTTGGGCTTCACAGGGCTCACAATTTTGGCTACAGGTTTGGAATTTTTCAGAATGCGGGGTCTGAACGGGCCATCTATTTTGGGCGCTACACTAGTGAGCTGGCCATTTTTTCCGTTTTCTCGTTTCCTTTTCACTTTGGGTATACTCTTTTCCACTAATACTTGGGATCCTGGTGGCATAAGAAAAGGAATTTCAATATTTGTTCATCCCGATTGTAAACTCAATGAAATAATGAATAATTTATTATCCAATGTAGAATTAAAACTCACCCGAGGAGTTGGACGCAACAAGTGAAGCCAGTTGCTGGAGACAATCCCTGTCTTTGGAGTCTTCAGATATCTGTTTGTACATTTCCAGCTTCTTACGGAGCCTTTGTTTGATTTCTTGAAAGGACATTCGAAGTCCCTGAACTTGAGATAAAATCAACATGCCTCGATTGGCTAAAAAGGAGCATGCTTGGCAACAGTCGAACCAGTTTTGAGGATCTCCCTTGGTCTTCAGAAGAGACTCACAAATACTTTCAGGGGCGTCCAGAACTTCTTTGGTCAGAAACATGGACATCAAGTTCCGTTTCATGTCAGGGGGATCACTCACTGTGGACAACGATTTGAGTTGCGGGGGCAGCACTTTGGTCTCCTTTGGGGGACATGTCACACCGCAAAAGAAACATTTTTCTTCAGGCTCCATTTTCACCCCTGCTGGAACAGTTTCCGGTCCGGCTTTAAAAAATTCAAGAAATTGGAAATAAAATTTACTATAGTCCTCGTACCGTACGTAACGTATAGCGAATAGCGATAATAGCGAGTCTCCCTTCCTGTGTGTAAATCAGCTGTCAATAGCTGTGACGTCACAATTTACACACAGAACTGACTGAGTAGTGCTGCCTGCATAGTTTCTACCTTAACTTTGCGTTGCATTAGAAACTTGCATTAAATATTTCAATCAAGAATAAATAAAACCAAAGTTATTAGTGCCTCAAGCAGGGAGGCCCTTCTCTTTGATTTATTTGAGCCCTGCTGCTTTTAAAGTTAGAAATCCTGTAACAGGATTTCAGCTACAGGTTCCGCATAACATACCCTCCTGAAATGGCAACACAGGCGGTAGAAATAATGTTGGAACGGCAGAGGGTTTCAAATATCCTTTTTTTCTGCTTGGAAGATTAAGTAGCTCATGTTGCAAATCACGCTTATAATCTTGATCGGTGAAATGCTGGGAACACACAACGGGGTTAGCAGAAGAGATCAGCTTTCTTCTGCACGCTGCCATCCATTTTTCCTGAACCATCAAATCTTTTGGAAAGCTATGGAAAATATAGTTTGAGTTTTTGTATTGATTTTTGCAGGTGGCTATTGCACACACAGGCATAGTTTTAGTTAGTTAGTTAAAATATTATTTGAAATTTATAACATTAAACCTGAGCAGAGGACAAAAACTTTTCGCGCCGTTTATTGTGCAGAAATGTAGACGTCATCTACCGTCGGCTAAAACTAGGCTAGCTAAGCTAAACTCATAATTTTGGGCTTTTTTTAAACTGTCTACTCTTATATCTTAGTTGGTTAACAAAATAGTTTCTTAGGAAAATATGGCACAGTTAAAATCTGGATAGCAAAAAACCCAGGATAGCAATGAATCTGAAATCTGGTGTAGAAAAATATGCAAGTCCGCGTTAGCTCTAAATATGCAATCACAGGTCAATTTAGTATAGCATATGAGCGATTCAAAACCCCTCAATTCATTAAAAATATGTATAATCATCATTTTTTAATATGTAACGATATCAAACAGTTTAAAAATGTATCCAAAAACTCAAACCGTTTTCTTACAACATTTGTTTACTTACTTATACGTAATCTTTGAAAATGCCGTCCACGAATTCTTGTTTTCCCTTATTCCCTTGACCACCTGAGGATTTGCACTTGCGGATCCACTTTTTTGGTCTGCAAAAAATTCTGGGCCAAATATCGTGGGAACTGCAGTTGGTAAAAGTATTTTCCTGGTGGGAAGCCCCAACAACTCATACACAAGATCCCGCTTGTATGCTTCTTTTTCAAAATGTTGTGAGCAAATTTTATGGGATGCTAGTGAATTTGGATTCAAATCATCCTTTCGCCTGCAAAAACTAATCCAAGCATCCCTCAACTCTTCTGGCTGATTCCGTGGGAAAGAATGGAAATGTATGTCCGTTCCGTGGTGTTCTTCCTCGAATTTTTGCACCACGCCGCTGCACAGGCCATTATTTTTACTGACAAAAAATACAGAAATACAGAAGAATAATTGGTGAAGCAAAATGAAATGAAATGAGTTAACTATCAATCCTTTGATTAATTATATTGCATAAACTATGTGCAACAATCTGACCTTTTTTAGTAGTCACACTTTACCCCAAATTGTGACCTCTGGTCATTCACTACGATGAGACCGCCAAAATTAATTCACATGTGTTTCTTATTCTTCTTGTTTTACCTACGTACGATTTATATTTATATTAAAAAATACTAATAGTAAGTAAAAAACTATTAGTTGATTATTGAAATGCAAAGAGTTAATAATTTGAACTATGGGGAGAACAACATTAACTTTGGACCGCTTCGTGAATTCCCTGAAGTGTGCATTGATAGATTTTTTGGAGATGCTCTCAAATCAACCTGTTTCTTTTTGTCACATGCTCATACAGGTAGTATAAACAATATCTATCATTCCCGCCGTCAACTTATATAAACAGCGTAGAATTTTACAAATGGCGTCCAAATTAGTTATCTATATAAATTGTGTACAAAAATGCTTCTTTTCCAGATCATATGGTAGGACTGGATATGCAAGAATTTTTGGACCGAATCGAAGAACCCAATATCCACCTGTATTGTCACGCATTAACACCCGTGCTATTAGGAGCATTTGAAAAGTATTTCTCAGGCCGCTCTAACTTGCATGACTTGATTCAACGAAGAAGAATTCGTCCTTTGAATGTCAACCAGCCCTACACAATCGAGGCTCCCCGTATTTTTCATCCTAATCAACTTTTCGCATTTAAAGTCACATTGTTACCTGCAGGACATTGTCCTGGATCCGTTATGTGAGTTTAATTTGTAAAATGATTTCTAATTATATATAAGCTATAACTGGAATTCCAAATATTATTATGGGTAAGATTGAATTTCGGTTTTTCTATGAAAAAGGTTTCTCTTCGAATTCCAAAACCAAAGAATTGTGCACACTGGAGACTATCGACTCACTGTAGAAGATTTAAAAGATATGACTTTTTTGTACCAAGATGAGACCAAAAGTGTACTCAAATCATTTGACCAACTGTATATTGACACAACTTTTTGCAATACCAGTGCTAGTCAGTTCCCGTGTCGAAAAATGGTTTTTCAACAGGCTGTGGATAAGATGCGGAATTGGCTTCACCTTTCTTGTGATCATGCCATCTTTATTTCGTTTGCCGGTTTGTACCTCACTCACTAATGAATTAGTAATTAGTGGTGCAAATTAATGTGCGGATTTTATGACTGACGTGTTTTTTGCAGCCAAATTTGCACACGAGTATATCCTGCCAGAACTTTTCAAAATCTTTGGCCACAAAATCCACGTGGGAAAAGAACGCTGGAAGGTGTATGTAGATATACCAGACCTGAGACATTGTTGCACCCCGGATGCCATTGACACGCCATTCCATTACTGTGAGAAGGATGAAAGTGTGAGTTGAGTTGGCAGTTGAAATTGAAATCCCATGTTTTTTTTTTGTCCAAAATTTTACAATTTCTACCATTGTCTAGGATTGCCGAAACAAGTCAAGGAAGAAATTCCTCACACTACGTCTTTCGTCCATGTGGTTCACTTTAGAAAAATCGAGTAGTCTTCAATCGCATTTAAAAATGCAAGGGACTACTCTAATGCTTTGTTATTCCATGCATTCCTCCCTGCAAGAGTTGGGTCGGACCATTGATTTTTTGAAACCTAAGCAAGTCATTCCTCTGGTTCTCCCAAAAGGCACTCCGTTGATTGAGGTAAACCTTTTTGGGGATAAAAATGAAAAAAGTTAAACTTTCTCATTTCACCCCATCGATATTGTATTTTAGGTTGAAAAATCTCTAAGATCCGTGTCCACTGTTCCATACATATATGAAGATTATCATGATAAATGCAATCGTGATGACACAAAACCGGTGATATTGCCATATTGGCACATACAGGCTCTAGAAAAAAACTCCCAGGGGTAAATGCGTCAGTTTAGTTAGTTAGTTAGTTAGTTAGTTAGTGTGTATAAGTGAAGCTCAGGTTTTCATTTTGGATTTTGTTTGATCTTCCAGGCCTTCAGAAAATAATGCGAAAAAAAAGAGGGTAGAGGTAAAAGTGGACAACAATGTGGAGTTGAAAGATGTTAGTAATTCTTCAGACGATGACTGGAACTCCTCCCCGCCTGAAAAAGTGTTCAAACCGAGTGCGACCAGTGGTTGTGGTAACGAACTGGAATCCAGTATTGAAAAGAGAGATTTTGACGAAGAAAATAGTGATCCTTGGATTTTCAAGTGCACTCCGTCCCCAGACCGTAAAGATGGGAATCATAGTCAGAGTCAGAGTCAAAGCTCATCTGATGACTTTATAAGTGCCTAATTAGTTACTACTATTATGCATATATATAAATCTTGACAATTGTCGAAACCATTTGTAACAAGTTTATAATTGAGAATGATATTATGTAACATAGTAATATCTACTTCTATGATATGTATATAGAATGAGAGAAAAGAAAAGTTGCCAAATGCAAAAAACAGAATATGTTGACGACACAAAAGTGGTCACACGAATCTGCTAACGAACTTGCCTTGTACTGGGACAACATTATTGAGCATGCATTGCGATTTTATGAGTTTATGGGGCTACTTTGATTCCACCTTGTGTTGTAAAACTTTTGGAGGGCATGTAACTTTTGCTCACCGGATAAGATTGCATCCAGACACGCATCCTGGAGCCAAGCAATTTACTTTCTTCCCATTCTTACAATATATATCACTCAGGTGCACAATTTTATATGCAGTCTGAAGCCTCAAATGTCTTCTTAGCTAAATAAGGAAAACAAGCTCTGAATACGCTATTTTTGTATGTAAGGATATTCCAGGAATCCATTGTTAAAAAGTTGTGTACTGCCACTGGAAAGGTCGTAAAGTATAGATGGCCGCATAATCACAGCAATTTTCCTCCATTAGGATAAATGCTTGACCAAAATAAAATGGAAACAGAAACAGTGAATCTTATTTCATTATCGTAGGGAACTTGCCACTGAAAGGTGATCGCTACAGAATGTAAAAATTTAAGTTTTTTTTTAAGAAAATGGGACATTCCAAAGCCATTTTTTGTACGTTTCTGCTTGGAGCATTGACTGCTTTCATATACTGGGCTACTTGTCCTCCTCACAATTCAGGTAAGCCAATTTTTGAGATGAAAAAATGAATTCATGAAGCCTTTTGAAAATTTGACAATTTGTACCTTTTAGTACCCGAAATAAAAATGCTACTGGTAGCCAACTCTCAGCATTCAACCAAAAGAATTGTTTTGAGTAGTGGAAAGTCGGGAGAAAGGTTAATAATTGACCCCCAAAGTTCAGGATTGACCTCAAGTCACACGCATTCAGGATTCCAAAATTCACTGGTTTTACTTTGTGAAGCCTTTTCCCCTGTACACTGGCAATACAAAGGATTTGGGGTGATTTTATTTATTCACAAGCATTATTGGTTACCATTTTGGTGTTTTCTTCGGCAAAAAATGAAAATTTTCAGTATGCAGAAATCAGTGAACAAAATTTGCGAATTTTGGGGAATTTGTCAGAAATTTCGACCGCAAAATTTTCTTCTTCCCTGCAGTTCACGGATATTCAGGAACATACAAGTGGAACTTATATTTGCTCTAATGGAAGAGACAATCCTTATTTGGACCTTTATTTTGCAGGTAAGTTTGCTTTGAATTTCCTAATTTATTGAAAACCTGTAAAGTTCATATACTTACTACTTACTCTGTTTTGCGTAGGTCCAAAGATTTTCCTAGCCACACAAGACTTGACAGTATACACTGATTCTGATGGAAACTTTGAAATCCCGTGTGCAATTTCTGATCCAAGGAAACTCAGTTCTTTGATTTATGTAAGTTTTTCTGAGTTATTTTATTTAAGAAATTATCAAAATTTTGATGTTTTTATTTTTGGTTCATTTTAGGAAGATTCTGATGTAGATGTGACCAACATGAGTTCACATTTTGACCCACAGAGGGGCTTCACTGTCAATGCCGCAAAACTGGAGTCCGAAATGGACATTCTGTGGGGAAAATATTTTTGCATACATTTTGAAAGTGGCGTCAAATCTCAAACGTTTACTTTGATTCCTAAAAAAGGCATCGTGGCTTCCAATATTTTATAAAATTATTATGCGTTCTGATTGTAGATAGTTCAATTAAATAGGTCTACAAATGTTTAGCATTGTGATTTTCGTGATAAACCCCTTTTTTTAGAAAACTTGGTAAGATTTTTCCCAAAAACCGACAAAATAAACTTGACACGAGAACAAAAGGACTATCCATTCAAATGCGAATCAAAAGAAAATGTGACTTTGAGGTTTTACCGCGTAAATCGAGCCAGACATCGGCAATTGGAATATACGGATAATTCTACTGCCAAAGTTTTGTTCCCGTTTTCGGTTTCCGTTACTTTCAAATATTCGGATTTGAAGGAGACTTCAAATATCGTTTGTAGATCCATTTCCAGTGGCAAAGATTTACATTCTTGGGATCTAATTGTGCCCAAAGATAAAACTGATTTGAATGATACCACCGCAAACACAGGTGTGAAGCAAAAAAACAGAAATGTTTGAGTTTTTATTGTTATTTGCAAATAAAATCGAATTTTTTTATTCAAGATTTGCCAGTTTTTCCAAACTTTAGTTACGACAAATCGACAACAGAATTCATATGCTGCAAGGAAAGTAAATCGGGAAACACAGAAAAATTATTGAAAAAGTTGACATGCTATTCACAAGGGGAATGTGACATTTTGAAATCCTGTTGGAATCTCCCAGAATGTTCACGAAAAAGTGAAATTCCGGAATCTGGATCAGAGTCTTGCAAAACATATTCCCCAGATTCGCAATTTTTGGAGACTGGGATTTTGTCTTGTGGAAATAAGTTCATCCACTACTATTCCGATATTGAGCGTAATTTCACAGGTAAATGGGTAAATGTTTTGCATCCTTTTTTTAAAAGGCAAAATATATAATGAGGAAAAAAATGGTAAACTTTTGCAGCATTTTCATTGAATAACTACTTGAATGTTGAGACTTTATTGGATACGGAAACCCAAAAATTGATGCAACTGGAAATAGTTTCAAAGCAAGGAGTGAATCAAAAATTGGAATGCAAAGTTTCAAAAGTTTTCTTTGCTGGAGGACTCAAATGGTTGATTCAAACTCACGATGGAGTGAATTCTGAGATCCCTGCCTGGATTGGTCTGTTAGACAATTTCCGAAGTCGCTACTTATTTACACAGGCAGATTTAAAAATCCCTGTGTTTTCTTTTGTTTCAGAATATTTTTCGGGTCCCTGGATTCACTCATGGATTCGTTTGGATAGATTGCAATGGAGGGATATTAAACTTATTACATGCATTGCTCCCATTCGATCTAGTCAAGTGCATTGGAAAACTAAACAGTTATTATGGAATAGCACTAATGGTGCTATTAAAGAGAAAAAATAAATGAAAGCTAGGTAGATCAAATAATGCAGGTTTTTTTTTCACTTCAAAGGACTAGAAACATATGTACAAAACACTGTAACTATGTAAAAAATTCCCAAAAACTGACAAATATCGTTGAGCTCGATAGCATGGGATAATTTTGGAATCAAATAGTCCGTCATATACAATAATAGGTACAGTTCACTGATCAGGGAAGTGTATTGTGTATTTTGAGCAGGACATTGAGGGCATTAAAAAAACTGAAAGAATAGCAATGCAAAAAATTCTAATCATATCGTTTATTATTGATCAGGGCAATAAAACAGTTCTCAACGTAGAAATCTCATGATACGATATTGTTTTTTTCACTTGTAAACTCAGCTTGTTTCCGGTCCATAATTCGTTTACGCAGAATATTGCATCCGTCAGTTTCAGCTTGGAACACGTTGAATGTAGTGGACAAAGCCATGGCTCCACTGAAACTGCCTCGCATTGATTTCAGAACTTCATCTCCCAACTCTCCGTCAAGTCCGGTCCATCCTTCCTTTTGCAGAAAATCCTTTACTTCAAATGATTTCCAGCCCTGCATGCATGTGTACAAATTATTGCATGTAGCTGCTATAATCAATAATACTGATCTTATTGCCCAAGTGTAGATCGAAGGTGAATGTAGGATGCATTGCTTACCAGGACGGAAAATGCAGCGACCGCAGAATATTGGGTTACAAAGTCCCTTTGGACATTGACACTGGAACAAACCTGAATGGCATTGTGAGGAGGCACTTGGACCACTCTTTTGACCGTGATTCGCGTCTCAGTCCCATTGGAGACTGTGGAGGACCATCCATTCTCTTTGGTCTTGTCCCGACTCCATCCAAGTTCCAGACTCATTGGAGGCTTTATAGGAATGCTCAACTATATCCATGTAGGATTAAATATTTGAAAACAATTTGCTATTAGAATTTTGTAAATGAACAATCAAAGCGTGGGCTGTTTAGCAAAGAATAAATCAAATTTTAAACGCAGACTCTAGACTTGTTCTGAATTCAAATAATGTGACATCCGATTCATCAACGTCAGTGTCCTGAACGTTGTGCAGATTGCAAAACTATAACTTGGCAATATGGCAATTCATTATGATACATTACTCGTATAGCTGTTTAAAAAATGTACAAATATATGTAAACATACCTCATTGACAACGGACATGGAATAATGCTCAAATTCGGACTGAGTGAAGGAGTAGGATTCGGAAAACATTCTAGAATGTGACACTTCTTGCTGAACGATGACCCCTGAATCCAAATTTTTAATCAAATCCATGCCCACAAAGTCGAATGTGCCATCTTCAAAAGGGTCCTTGTCCCATTCCATAGTTTGGAATCGCATCTTCACTCCATCTGAATGGGAATGCAAAACTGTTGGATTGCTTTTCGAAATTGCGGCCTGCAAAAAAATGTAATCTATTTTTGGCATATTTATTACATGATAGTTTGAATATAGCTTTTTAGAAATTAAGGCAGCTTTTTTTTTCTTCTTGAGATTTCTAAAGCTGTCAGTCAAAATATTCCTCTTTTTAGACGCGAATATAATGCTTTATTTTGTTTCGGTCTTGAAACGCCATTTTTTCTTGCCTGTGCATCTTGAGCTACATGAATTCTTTCCTCCGTAATGTAAACTTGACCTGCATACAGAACGGTCAAGTTGCTAATGTCTAGTACAACTTGACCAACGCAAGTTTTAGAGTCGCCTGGTGTGACCGGAACTTTTAAAACTTGGTCCAGTTCCCGGAATGGAGCCCAGCGGATAGTGCAACCATGTGGATTCGTGAGGATGTCAAAAGAACTTGTTGTGTATACCTTCTGAGACTCGGGAATTGCCGTATGTCCTTGCCCTACAGAGATTAAACTTTTTGGATTCTATATTTTTAGACCTATTTATCTATATAGAAATGATGGGTTAGTTAGTGGCTCAGATTTTATTTATCTTTTTGAATTTGAATCGTATAGTTTTGCAGACTAAAGTTTTCTGTGCTTCAGAAAATGTGCGTGCAATCATTTTTCAATTGCAGACTTTGAAATTCTTTAATTCCTAATTACCTGCCTAAACTAACTTACATGTAAAATTGTCCACCTTTTGGGCCCATCCAGCCACAAATTGGTTAGAATCTTCATCAAATTCCCGAATCACGAAATGTGTGCCTGCCATGGTGTGCACTGCATTTTCAGCAGGGATGTCCTGCCCACTATTCACACGTTCCCAAACTAATGGGCATCTCAGCTTTTTAAAATTTGCACATCTCCCAATCGATATGACGGAGAATAAAACCATCAAAATCACTGCATTCAATTTTCCCATTTTTACACAAAAATATCGGGTGCTAATAAAAATTTTAACCTAATCACGTTGGCACCAAAACAGATGTGATGCTCATTTAAAAAATGACTACTATGAAGCAAAAATAAATCAACTTTGGATTAACCTGTCTGTCACCTTTACAATTAAAATTTATTTATTCCACCCACATAATTGTGATAACATTGTTAGGATTATACATTTTAATCCGAAAGGCTGTATGTACTTCCTCGAAACTGCGATTGACTGCTCAAAGCTTTGCAATGTTTGTATTCTTTCCCACTATTCCCACTAAAAAATAGCAATGCCAATAAATTACATTTCAAAATGTCATCACAGTAGTATTGTTCGCTGGACAAACAAAGAACAAGTAGAAAAACAGAATAAAGC
>Ga0210040_10002020_pt1 | contig 29381 bp, 30 predicted proteins | sample CryGeyCG12114_NA_FD_185462 | JGI IMG/M metagenome (GOLD analysis project Ga0210040, IMG submission 185462) | Groundwater microbial communities from aquifer - Crystal Geyser CG19_WC_8/21/14_NA (SPAdes) (version 2) | ecosystem: Environmental > Aquatic > Deep subsurface > Groundwater | place: USA...
GGTGTAGAGTCCCGCAAAGCCGCATCAATTGCGTGCATGAACCATGGAGCCTGCAGCGTAGATATAATCTGCTCGGTCATAGGTGCACCAAATACGTTTATCCTCCCTTCCAAGTCAACCTTCGCGACGTCTCCCTCCCATACCTGGTGTACAGACGAGTCAATTCTGCTTCTGACCTATAATCCACAATGCCGTGCTAATACAAGCTTTGCCACCGAAAGGATCGCCGTAGTTGGTCGTGCAAATATGTGATTAGCCGGCAGTTGCCGATTGAGAATCATCGTACGTACCTACTGCGTCTGTCAGCATTCAAGAATCATGACTTCAAGCAACGGACTATCTCCTTTTGAAGAATGCTAGTATCAACATAGCGAGATCAGTCCTCTTCGTCATTAACGTTACAGGGGTTATTCTCCTTTATGCTCACATAAAGTCATTGGCCACTCGGCAGGGCGAGGCTGAAGTACTGAGAGAGGACAGCCCTGGTCAGGACAGAACAGACTGCTTGAAGACTTTCGCAGAGCGTGTAGGGCCGCTGCTTGTCTTTGACCCATGATGGTCGGAACCTCTTGAAGGCCGATTGGGGCCTGGGGGGCCTGTTGTGTGGACAGCATTTTAGGTGTCGCTTTGCGTGTTCCAGGAGCTGCTCTGCCCGAGGTGTCTCTGAGCAGGATCGTGGATTGCCATCCAGTCCCAAGGCAATTCTCAAGTAGGAAGGTAGCGATGCCCAAAGCACTCTTCGTTATGCAGCGGTCGGACCTGAGCTTCGGGAAATGATGAGATTTATCGCACATCGTCGTGCGGCATGCTCCGTGGGCCTTCGTGGGTAGGGCATCGATGTTCAAGCATGGTGCCCGTGGCAGACGAAGTCGAGCGTACAGGCTTCGTCGAGGATAGTCCGGCAGGAAGGCAGCAACGATCGCCATTGTGTCCAAGATTGACGCTCTATGAACTCAGGTCATTGGAAAATGTCACCTCCAAATACCCTGAGGTCATCTGAAACCCAGTAGCACCTGGGTGGTCCATTGAATGTCTGTTGCGGAACCATTCCTAGATGACCTCGTGGGGAGCGTTGCGAGCAGCAAGTACCAATGTGATTGACTTTTGCGTTGTATCAGTGATGCACGCTGTTCGGTTGAGGCATCCAATCTGGTCGCGGTAATGGCAGTTGAGTGGACCATCTCACCAGGTCTAACTTCCTTCCTGATCAGCAATGGCGCGGGTCGCAGAAATTCCGGTGCCGACGGAACGCGGCGTATTGTACCCTTGATACGAGCTAGGATGGCGCATCCCGGCGACCGCACCCTTACCGGCAGACTCGGAGCATGTCATTTGCCTCATACCTCCCGGCCAATCTTATGGTGCCCAACACCTCGAGCCTCACTTCCAGTGCTGCACCTTGCCATTTTGATTCAAAGCGGCTGCTTCGGGCGCGGACACTATTGCTGAGTGGAGTACATGATCGGGGCTGCGTATTCAGCATGACTGTCAACAGAAGAGGCATGCACCGGCCATGTTGTCGCTTTGCAAGAACATGACTGCAGGGCGCTGTCGGGAAGGACAAGCGTACTCGGCGAAACGTGCAAAGCCTGGCATCGATGCCATGAGCAGCGGCGAAACCACTGCTATCCCAGTACTCAAAGCGATCTGTGATACCTCACATCCAGCTTCTACCTGACAAATGCGCGTTACTTGTCACTTGTTGTCAATTCGAACAGGAGAGAAGACCTCCCTCATTGTACTTAACTCTGTGCCGCGAGAGCATGTTTAGACTGCCGGAACCACTCCGCCAGCCTATTGTTGCTAAGGTCTTCAATGGAGTCTTGTCGAATGCTTGACAAACTTTTAGACATGGCTCTCATCGGCGCGTTAGCATCACCATGTGATCCTGTCGCTGAGGAAGCCACGTCGGACGGGTCTGAGACCCAATGCAGGTTCCACATCTTGAACGAAACTTTTACAAAATGATTGTACATGCACTCTGCCTTCTGCTGTGTCTATGACCAAGCACTGTAATTTCAGTTGTGATTTGTGGCACCTCCATGTGCTGAAATTGGAAGGAAGAAAGGCGTGGCAAGACGAGACCGGATCACGTGGTCACACACCTATTAGTGATGCGTGGCACCACAAGTCGTGCCGAGCAAGTGGTCGATCGTCTTTGTTCTTCTGTTGGTGGCTGTGCGCCGTGGCTGGCAGTATTTGCACTGACTGGGGTTGACCGTGTAACGCGGCAGCATCCGCCTTGGAGAAGGAATAACGCTTCCAGAACTTCCAAACCGTCGCTACACTGTGAAGTAACCTTCGATACGATGGCTGTCCATTAGCTGATCCAATTGGCCACAATCGCCACGACTCTAACGTGCACATTGGAAGATGACTCCTCGCAATGTCGGTAGAGAAGGGGTTACAGCCATTCACGATGACGCTCGCATGCAAGAAAGTGATGCAGGACAGATCGCCAGAGGATTTCAGGGGTAAAGCAGGTAAGGTGCGACGATTAACAAGGCGTGAGACTGGTGGGACTGGGCAGCGGGTCACAGGGGACCACCTTTCAGGAAATCGGACGGCCAGTTCTGTGCAGTAGTAGCGTATTTTTGGCAGAGTTTGGGCTCAATCGGTTTCCAGACGCTTCCTACTGGCTGAAATTCTGCCCCAACACTAGGCTGCCCTGAGCAACAACGTGACCCTCCTTCATTCTTCTTTCTGACTCCCATAACTCACACAGGCTGCGTACGTCATGTCCGCAATGTTTAGATGCATCGCGAAATACCTCGCGGATGGCAGGCCACCGTTCTGTAACGTGCGCGTGAAGCACCCAATCTGGCCAAGTTAGTATCCATCCCTTGCATTCCGGAAGTATCAGTCGGTTGCCTTCTTCATCAGCGAAGGAGGGCACTTTTGTGCCTGACTTACGAAGCGCTTGACTCGCTTTGCAGTACTTTGATCCCTCCGGTATCCGTTGATGGTCTTTCTGTTTCGCCGGCACTTTCGGACGTTAACACGTCAACACCTTCATTGGCTATTCACCCTTCACCAGACGCTATAATTGTGTCCGCGTATGCACCTCCACCACTGAGACTTGTGCCTGATTTCAGCAGGCGGAAGTCCACCAGAGTCTGTGCTGCCTAAGTGGCACCGTTCTACGTACCTTCTCTGATTTCTATATATCTTTATCCCTTCTCTCCATCTCTCACTACTATCAAACACAAACACAATCATCGCCGCAACAACAGAGCAAACAAGCCCAAATCACCAACTAGGCAGTCACTGAAATCTGCCCTGTCCGAGCAAACTCAGCCTCACCAAGGCACAGCCCCTTCAACCATATATAAGAGTCATCACCACTTACATTTCTTCTTCTCAACCTACAAACAACCAGACAATCACAAGAACACAACATCCTTTCCGCATTCTGAAACATCACCAAAAACTACAGACATTTCACGCAAGCCATCGCCCACAAAATTCTAAAGATGTCTAGCTCAAGATCAAGCTATTCCTATTCGAGCAGCAGCGGCTCGGACAGAATGTCCAGCTCACGAAGAGACTCTACCCTGTCACAGCCACGTCCTGCTCCCAGACCAAAAGCTGTCATCATTCACCACAGCACACCGACCAGAGATCCGAAGAGAACCAAAGACATGGATTCTGGTAGATGGACATGAGCACTTCATGCTAAGGAGCAAAGATTGTACGACCAGTAATAACAAGAATCAGCGACGGAGTCATGTGGGATCTGGGAGCACAACCAGATATCGTCTGAGGGATTTTGGAATTTGGCGCAAATTTTTGGAAGGAACAACTAGACATCGAGATCTACATCAGATCTTGTCAGAGCGGAAGAAGGGCTTGACTACTGCTATCAAGCCCATTGCCATCATTGTATACCACGAAGGAATAAACCCACGAAGGAATAAATTGTCGGACGCAAGTCTAGATAGCGTTTGTAGCACAATCGCATTATTTGCAAGAGCAACAACCCCAAAGAGACGCATCTTGATTCACCCTTTCGGGACCCTAACAATTTACTCACCACTCAATCTGTATCTGATTCTGTTGAACTAGTGATCGTGACACTGCTCCTGCCTTGCACGCCGTCAACAAGATAGCGACGGCTCCCATCCTACCGTCGTAACCATCCACTGCCGTCGCAGCCATACCACTCCTGCCGATCGCGAAAACACTATCGTCAATGTGCGTCTGTTGGGTGAGGTTACCACCATCGATGTTGGAATTAAAGCGACCAATTGCCATAGTCTGAGACTAGTACAATGCACGATGCAACGAATACTGCATGATGATGCACGCAAGAGTTCGGGATGTTTGCTGGGGTGCGTTAACGTCGCTTTCGGGCAGAAAATCCTCGCTTGGCTACACAAAGCACTCCGTAGCGTGCAGCTCCCACTTGGTACTTTAGTACTTGGTAGCTCCTCTCGCTACTAAGTACTATGTAGACTGAAGAAAGACGTCCTTCTCTAGAATGATCGACCTTTAGAGTGAGCGACATGCTTGACACTGACGATCTTTGCTTGGTCAAATTATTCACGACGAACTGGATGAGTCACTGAGGTGATGCTGCCCAACTCTCTAATCTCCCTAAAGCTGGGCTCGATGGCCATTCGTTACCTTCGAAAAATCCATCAGAGGATCCAAAGTATACTTTGGGCTGTCTCGCTAGAACGACGACTCGAGTGTTTTTGTGAGGGTTCGGACGTGGATCCAGAAGAGACTAGACGCTGCCATAGTAAAGCAGAAACGCCGTCGGGTTAGGTCGTCACCTTCGTGGCGAAGGATTCCAGTGGCGGGTCGTAAGCACATAAGGAGCACGGTCTGCGAGGTGTCGACTTGGTGTGGTTGGGCACGAAAAGGCTGTTCACCTACCAGACGACAACGGCGTCGAGACGAAATAGAGAGCATTAATTAGCGTTTCGCAACAATAAGCTCAACTGCCATGACCACGATATTGTACGGAAAAAGAAGCATTTGCAGAAAATTGTTCTGATGAGTGTAATATCTTGTTCAAGTGTAGGCTCGTAGAATTGTATACCCTAATACCACATGCAATTGATCAAATATGTTGATTAAACACCAGCCTTTGTATACATTGATCTCCATTGAGAACGGTAATTGTGACCATCTTCTACTCATTTCATCCACTTGCTCACATAATCCCTTACAAGTAGACAGCCAGACCCAAGAGGAAGCTACCAGCAACGCCGGCAGCTGGGAAGACAACAGCGTCGGCTGCGGCGGCGGAGCTAGCACCAGCTGCAGCAGATGAAGCGGCGGAGGCTGCACTCGAGGTAGCACCTCCAGCAGCGGATGAGGCTTGGGAGCCAGCACTGCTTGCCTGGGAGCTTATGCTGCTGGCGACTGAGCTGGCACTGGCTCCGGCGCCTGAGTTTATGCTGGATGCCTGGCTGGAGAGGCTAGATTGCATGCTGCTGAGTTGGGAGGAAAGGGAGGAGCCTGCGCTGCCAGTGGCGCCGGCAGCGGCGCTTGAGAGACTGGCAAGGCTAGATCCAGCAGAACTGTAGTCGGACGCTACCGCAGATGCGGCGGATGTGACAAGCGATCCCGCGTTTGAGGTTGCTGCACCGAAGCCGCCGGTTGCGGAGGACAGGACTGAGCCGGCGGCGCCAGTAAGGCTGGTTGCATCACCTAAGCCAGAGGTGACCGCGCTGACGACACTGTTGACATTAGAGAGGACATCCGATAGTTGAGCTGCGCCGAGGCCAGCCGTGGCGGCGAAGAGAACAGGAGTTGAAACCTTCATGATTGCAGAGAAGATGGATGGAGGAAGTGTTGTTGAATCTGATCGATTTCTTGATGTTGAGAAAGACTAGAGCTGGTGAGGGATGACAAGGCGTAAGTGAAGGAAGATGAGGAGATATATGTTACCTTCAAGTTTATGTAGGACACTTCAGGGCGCAGCAAACCAAGCAATGCGGCCATCGTGAAACCTTCGATCTCTTACTACTAGGTACCGTTTTGATCCAGCGATCAGCCACCTTCTGCGTCATCATTGGAGCAAATCCGTGTAACCCGGTTCTCTAGTCTGTGGCTGAGATCCAGCTCGTGGTCATCCTAACTACTACACTCTACCTCATTGTGCCACACTCGGGCGGGATTTGCTGCATCGGGCTCCTGGATCTCTCCACAGGGGATCTTGGGGAGATTGAGTTAGTGACATCATACTAGGTCTGGGGCAAACTTACGTTGAGGTGCTTGGCGGACGCGTACGCTTTTAAACTCATGGTGGCCGGCTCGCTGTACCCATTCCCACCTGTAATTTTAGCCTGGCCGCAGCTATTTGAGTCGGTAAGAAATTAGGCACATAACGATTTGGAGCTGGATGGATATAGGATAGCACGGCACATAGCGCTACCCAATTAGCAGGACAACGGCTTCTTTGCGCCGTCTTTGAAACATTGTATAGAAGCCTGGTTTTGTCTGTAAGGCCATGGCGCTTATGCAAGCTAGGTTAAGTTTCCAGACCCTGACTAGTATGGGTGAGATCTCGCCGCAGTCGTTGTCATGGACAACCGTGACAAGGTATTGAAAAGTACGCAGCAACCCGATGGGGCACGCGAGAATCGAATATTGTCTGGCTTCAAGAGCAGTCGAGCATTTCTATAAGCACCTGTGACAACTGCTCGGAGCGAACCAGTTAAATGATGAAGGAATCAATCCGCCACTTTGTATCCTACTGTGATTCTTTTCGCTTCCTCGACGTTCAGACGACGCTACAAAGAACGTTTGAGATTGTTTAGGTCGCTAACGCTGGAGGCCTGTGCTACAGTTCCCGTAGGACTAGGTCAGCCTGATAATCTGGGGGCTTGATGAATTCCATTGCCAAGTTTAGAAGCAAAGCTTACTGCCTCCATACGGAGAACAAAAGTGGCCGCTTCTGAATTTCCACAATTATTACTTGACCATGGTATACCCAACGCAATCGTGGTCATCGCTGTTGACCAACCTGATGGTCGTCTTTCTCCTATCTCTACGGACGCATACATAGTCGTTGCTTACAATAAAGACGATTCTGAGCACGATCGCTGTCGCATATAGCTATCCGGGGCGGCCACTGCCATTCGGATCGTCTGTACGGGGACTGCTTATACCGCCCTGGCAGCTTAGGCGAGGTCAAATCTTTCTCGATCTCATCTCTATCACTTTCCTTAGTAATCGAGAACTTGCGTCCCTCACAGCGATTGTTCCATTCTTGCACGCCAAGCATTGTTTTGGATCCCGAGAACTTTACTCTATATGTTCTTTGGTGTGACTAATCAAAGCTGTTCTTGACCCCCTCTCATTCTTGGATTTGGCCCTTGTACAGCCGCTCACCAAGAACCAATGCCAACCTTCGGCTTGTCGCTCACACAGGCTTAGTCTCCTTGACCTCTTACTTGAAGCAGACGCTTTGCGCTTTCTGACTAATCTGAGATCGTTCTACCTGAACATCCAGGCATTTAGCCCGGTATGACGAATTCCGATTACGGTCCGAAGTCCATGCATGTTAAACCGCACAAGCACAAGGATGTGATTCGGAAGAACGGCCTTGACGGGACTTCGTTTGCCCCATTGGGAGAAGCGCTAACTTGCAGATATGGTGTTCTCCTCCGCAATGGCGAGCTACTGCCTTCCACGAGCAACTACCACGACTTCATATGTTGGTCTAGCACTAGGAAATTGCTTATTCGCTACGGCAGATTCATCGACTACACCCTCCGATCGCGCAACGCTTGAGTAACTCTCTCGTGTTTTCTTTATACAGCTTGGCATGTTGATCTTGCATTTCTGGTTATGCTATACCATACACTGCGATGCATAGCGCGATCGCAGATGGCCGCGAGAGATTCTCCTATTGCGCTGGGCGAGTTGATCTCAGGAACACTTTCGCTTGATCTGCGTTCCAGCCCCAACATCATTCTCGCCTGCCAGTTCAGACCGCATCGTGAAGCTGTTCTCCGATAGCTATGGCCATATGAGAACAAATAGAGACTCCGTATGGTCCTCCTTGACCTGCTGCACCCCAGACCCCTATGGATATGCGTTGTCACGACCTCGAACTACTGGAGCTGGGGCTGACCACCCGGTAAGCTCCATGTCTACAGCTGCAGGTTGATTGATCACGAAGGATTGGCGCCCATTCATGGTTGTAGCCTAAAGACTCCGTCGATCATCGCAGAATCTGATGCCGTGTCAACCAGCAAAAAGCGTCAATCAAGGAAGATCCCAGGACGAGCGAGACAGCAAGCAGTGCAAGTGCCGACCATGCCAGCTAAACATCTTTTCGTTAATTACTCGCACTACCAGGACCGTCCAGATCCGAACATGAGGCTCAAGATGGCCTCACATGCGGCGAGGCATGGTCCCAACGGCGCACTAGCCTTTAGGACGTCTCCCGAACCAACTGATAGGGTTGCCGAGCAGTCTCTGTCCTTACCGAATAGCAGAAATCCTCAGATGCAGGCAGGAAGCAGTTCAGCCACTCCGAAGCAGCGATCGAATCCTATAAATCCAACTTCAGCAGAAGCAGCCTTGAGGAAAAACTACGAGACGATTCTGTCACGGTTCGACAACGTTTGTACTTGTGCAGGGAGCTCTGGCGCAAGTGATCCAGACTCCAAAACCGACATCGTGCACCCAGAGGAGCGCTCTCTGCTCGAGGACTACCTAGATCTTCTTGCTCAACATGAGCTTCCCTTCCGGGTCTGGACGTTTGCTCAGCAACCGGTGTTCGGACCAATGGCCGCTCAGAATCGGGACGGACTTGTAGCGCAGTGCCTCCTAGTCGCTGGTCAAGCTGCAATTGATGGCCTGGATCCCAAATTCGAAGGCAAAGCATCCAAACGGACCCTTATGCTTCAACAGAAAGCCCTTAGTGTAATGCAGCAGCTCATTGCGAAGAGGCCTAACACAGTCGACGACGCCTTAATGCTTGCCTCGGCCGTGTTGATGGCTATAGCTGTAAGAACAACGAGCTTTGACCTCAACCCACACTGACGTTTCCCAGGCATTTTTCGATGATACAGATGCATACGAAGCACACAAGTCAAGTCTACGGAAGATGATAGACATGCAAAGTGATACGAATCATACAGCCGCACAAAGATTAATCATGGCAATTAGCGGAGCAGGGGAAGTAAGCCTCGCCATGTGCCGCTATCTGGCGCTGCCGTGCCAGTACCCAAACAGAAAGAAGGCTGTCACCTCTCCACAGCTCCCGGCTCAGGCACCTTTGAAGCTCAAGTATCCCATGCCCCCCTTTGCGCCTGAGGTCACGAGGTCTATCGAGCGGCTGAGTCCGGGCTTCCAAGCACTCGCCAAGTCGTCAAAGCTATGCATGCAGGCACTCCAACTTATTACCCTTGCAAGCAAATGGAGTGTCTTGATTGATCAGCCTGTGGACAGTGAGATCGAGAAGAAGCAGTTACTAGCAAACACAGCAGATGCTAACGCTCGACTGCTTGACCTGTACGCAGACTCTATCGAAACTCAACGCCAAGCTGCACTCTTACTCATCAGTCTGCCTGTTGACGCAGCGTACATGAAGCTCGAGAAATGCATCTGTGAGGGAGTTCTGAATCTCCTGCATTCCGTGTCCTTATGGCAGTATCCCATACCAGTCCGAGACCGCCTGATCCTCGATTTCACAGATGGCATCTTCTCACTAACACCGAAGGACAAGAACGAGGAGGACTGCATGATATGGCTTGCCGTCGCAGTAGCGACCGAGTGGCGCCATTGCGCGGTAAAGCTCAAAGAGTCACCGCTGCTTGCTCGACACGGCCACGATGCAGCAATATTGTGCGAGATGTGGCTGCAAAAGAGCAAACAGGTCATGGATTGGCTGATTGTCAAGTGCGGGCGTTCTCGTGCTTGGGAGGAAGTGGCACTCATCTGTTCAAAGTTCCTATGGCTTCGAAGAATGCACTGCGAGTGGGAGCTGACTTGGAAAGAGGCTATGGAGAGGCGGCTCAAAAACATGCCAAGGAAGAAGACCCGAAGCTCTCCTTGACCCTTACATCAGCTACGCACACCCAGCCTCATGGAGACATGCGAAGCCCGTCCAAGGAAATACGGCAGCCTAAACTGGCCCACACGACTTTCAAGTTTTGGGCTCCTTCTTTCTCGCCTCGCGTAAGATCGATCCACGCCAGACGCAGCAGACGCATCGCCTTCATCTTACAGTATCGGCCCTTATCAAAACGAGAAGTTCGAGGCTGATTTGAAAAGATATAGATTCATGCTGAACATCGGTTGATATTCGTACCTTGCTGTCTTCAAAGACTGTGTCACTATACCCACCTCATTTCGTCTTGTCAGTATGGCTACGAGAGCCCAAGCCGATCGCCACAGGCCGATATCTGATGTCAATCGAATCGACACAAACGGAACTGACCGCAGGTTGTTGTCAAAAGATTTCACAGGGCGCTCACTGTCGGCTGGCCTGGTTATTGGAGTACTTGTGAACCTTTCGGATGTGTAATACGGTTTGCGAAGCGGCGCCGGTGACAAGATGTCTATGGTTTCGGCATTGATAGGATTCGTCGGCTTCAAGGTGTTCTCAAGGTTCACCGCTGCCCCCTTACACCTGCAGAAAACGTACTGCTAGTGAGCGCCGCTACGGCCACTGGCTGTATGCCAATGACGGCTGGGTTTGTCGGAATCATTCCAGCTCTGGAGTACCTAATTTGTGCAGATGATCGAGGGCCTGCCATCCATCGTTTGGAGGACTTGTCTTGTGGTCTGTTGGACTATGTTTCTTTGGGGTATTTTTTGCTTGATGTTTCGCAAGCAATTTGTGGAGAGGGGCAATTTGCCGTGGCCTACGTCACGGGCCACTGCTGAGCTCATCAGTACTCTGCATAGAAGCGCCACCAAAAAGGAAGAGCTCACACAAGCGGTGGTGCCACCATTGCCCCACTTCCCAGAACCAACCTTACAGGTGCCGCAACGAGAGTATGACCGTGATCATGAACATACCAACACGGTTCAATGGCAGTCTTTCGTCAAACGCCATATCCTAGGCGCGGTAGGATCGGGAGTCGTGGTATGTACCGCCACTAAACTGGGTATCTGAGTGAAGTAGATGCGTACTAACTAATACTCTAGTGTACAATGATGTCTTTCCTTCCGGTACTGCATGATGTGCCATTGTTTGGACCGCATGCTGCCAGAACATGGCTTTGGACCGTCGATTTATCTCCAGGTTTTCTAGGCCAGGGTATCATCATTGGCCCAGCTATTTGCTCTCACATGCTGCTGGGGGCCATAGTTGGCCTGGGTGTTCTTTCTCCTTACGCGAAACACCGGAGCTGGGCACCTGGTGAGGTCGATGACTGGTCAAGTGGAGCACGAGGCTGGATCATATGGATAAGCTTGGCTGCCCTGTTCGCAGACGCCTCCATAAAGTTAGGTTGCTCTGTATTGAAGCCAGTCTTGACGCACTTCAATGCAAACATTTTCGTTCGAAACTCTTCGGGACCACTCTGGAAACAGCTTTTGCACAACCCAGGCCCTCTGTCACGGCGTGCTAAGGCCGAGCAAACCTAGAAGTACCTACGCCCGCGAATCTTAACCATCTCGGTTAAGAATTCGTCCACCTTTTTCAGTGCTGCGAGGGGAAACCGGGCTAGTTCTGGCACCCTCTCTCACGCAATTATGGTTACACCACTGTACCCCACGACGAGCTGGAAGCCAACAGTATTGCAGAAGAGCATACGGAAGCAAGAGACAGCATAGAAGCGGTAACTGAACATGGAACGCGAGCGTCCGCGATAACACCCCCGCGCAGATCTTTTGGCTCCGGGGCACAAATATGGAGCTTCGTGTTTTCTGTTGCTGTCTGCACGGTGGCGGTTCACCGGGTCTTTGGACAGTTCATACCGTGGTATTCACGCGCGTTGCGGTGGCGTTGTCTCTTCCAATGGCAGCTGTAGGGATACGCTGCATCGCGGAGACAAATTACAACCCAGGAAGCTCACTTGGTATGTCGTGCCCAACTTTGCATATCCTCCAGACTTACCGGTGGCCAGTATCGCAGCTAGCATTTGCAGCCTTGATATCGCGCTCGAATCCCAATGCACTAATCATCGATCTTATTTCCGCCGCTATGGCACAGGCCGGCGCTGAACAATCAGGGGACATTGCGTGTGATTCTAAGGTAGGAAGCCTTGTTGGGGCACGCTCCGAAACACAGGTCTACGGTCAGGTCATCGATTCGCTCTTTGGCGCACTTATCTCCTGCAGCATATACAAACTCTATGCCTCCCATTACACGATACCAGGACCACTCTTTAGGATCCCGTCGTCATACCTCGTCCTCAGCACGGCAAGACTAGGTTTAGGCCAAGGTCTTCCACCGGGTGTATTGCCCTTCGCATTGGCTTCTGCAGTACTATCAGCTCTTGCAACAGTAGTCAACATGCGCTATGCTGACAGGTGGTGGGATTGTCTGATTCCCAGTGGGGTATCTTTTGCCATAGGTGCGTTCTCCATCTATCACAATAACAGGCAGACATTGATGGCATTACAGGTATCTACCTCACGCCATCCTTCACGATCATGCGAGCGATTGGGGGCATGCTCTACTGGATGTATGTTCGGAACAACACAGGCAGGAGAGAGAGTGTATCATTCTACTTGCAAGTGGACTCGTACTGGGGGAGTCCATTGCCAGCCTTTTGGAACTCGCTCTCCAGTCACTAGACTTGCCTCAATTTGGTCAAATGGTCATTCCACAGCTGGGCGCTTGGTCTCTACGCAGAGTCTGAGTGCCTGCCACCTGTGAAGATTCAATATGGACACAGACATCTCTGATCTTTCACCCTTCCTAGGAGTCCAGTGATACATCGAGCCATCACGTCCATTCGCGCACAGCTGAGCATCTTCTTCCGTGACATATTCTCGCGGAAGACTGCCTAGGATCGACGTGGTCGGCGAGCAGCACTACCAACAATACATCGTAGTCACGCTCACTCGTTCATAGCTGAGCCTGGGTGCCTCTCTTGTCCGAGGAGCTAGCATACTCATGGAGCGCTAGACATATTAAGCCCCAGCGACGACAGCAGTGTATAAGTATTTAATTTATATCATGTTCTAGAATATTTATTATAGAATTATGGTCATGTCTGTTAAGGAGGCAAGACGCTCTGCAGAAACAGCCCTGAGTGTACAGACAGCGCCTCACCACCCATCGCTACAGTCTTTGTTCCACTGTCATTTGTCTGCTCGATCTGGGACATGAATTCGAAGTGTTCGGCACGGGGAGCCAACCTCTCTGGAAACTGTTCGTGTCTGCTGTCCCAGTAGTTGGGTTTGCGCTCGTGATATACTACTGGGACGGGCTTGGGAGGTTTCGTGAGCAGGAATTCTGGAGGCTGCGAAGGTGAAAATGAGGAGAATTGTATAGAATATTTTTCATTATGCGACCTGGTTTGCTAGCAGGTTTTTGTCACATGGGTACCACCTTGGGTCTCTGCCCTGTTCTGCTTAACGACTCGACATTCTTGACCGAAGTTGCTCATCCACGTCAAACGCCTCATACGTACCACGCGACGGCGTAGTCCTGACCTATAAGCCTATCCCTGAGTTCTAGGTCTCTATTGAGTTCCATGCATGCGCCAGGAACGAATGAGCAAGACGAACTTAAGACCGCAAGAGGTCGCAGCCGAGACTGCTTCATCTGCTGCTTGTTCGGCCTTCCGTGCTAACTCATTCAGTAGCTTCTACTTGCCCTCGAGCTTCCTGTGCCAGCATCTACTGTAGCACCGACACGACCGGTAGCTTCTACCCTGGCCCAAACGGGCTGCCATGAACCTTGTCCTGCTGCGACCGATGACCTGCTCCTTTTCAACTTCTAGCTCATTATGCCTGCTTCACCTGCACGCACGCATATGCCCCGTTCCATCTTATTTTCTTTGCTGCCCAGAAGCCCCGACGCACCGTCGTGGTAATGTTTGCTCGTAACACCTGCCTCGAGTCATACCATCATTTACTCACCATGACAGCCTCGCTTTTCACGACTTGATACCGGCAGTAGAAGACATCCAAACGCTACGACGCGGAGAAACGTAGGACATTGCAGCTCTGAACCAGGAGAATGACATTACCGGCCATCTGCCTCATGTCATCTCCTAGCGTATTCGCAGAACTGCCTCGTCATACCTCGTCCTCACCGTCCACCCCCTCACTGCCTCACTGGAGCCTTCGTCCGTTCCGACTCAGGATTTGGATTTGCGCCCGCCGCAGTCGATTGATCCGGGAGCGTCACGCCAGAAGTATTGGCCATTCCAGCCTGGACATCATTCTCCGTCTGGACGGGGTCTGTACTCTTATTCTCCTCTTCTAACACATTCATCGATTGTGCTTGTCCTGCTGGCTTGTCGTCCCCCAGCGCCTCCTTCTGGAGCTTGGGATCCATACTGGGTATCGTGGTAGAGAGTCGTCAGGAATTGGAGGGATGTGTAATACGTCAGAGTGCTTTGACGGAGTCGTGACCAAGAGTAAAATTAGAGGTGACGAGCCTGCAGCATTCAGACGTCGATCAGGGGGGAGGATGCTGGTTAGTATGCAGTATGCAGTATGCAGTATGCGGTAACAGTACAGAGAGCGACTTCTCATAACCGCCCAGCTTGCATGATGCGGTACGGCAGGAGCCTGCAGTGCGAAACGTGATGTCACAGCTGGGTTGCAGCTCGCAAGCCACGGCGCTTAGACGCATGTGCCCAAATCTCGCAAGGGAAACGAAAAACGGTCAGGAAAAGAGGACACGGTGGTGGAGGTTTACTAGCGAACGTATTGGTACTTTGAAGAGTTGAAGCCATGGCTCCATTTGGCATACTGCTACAAAGGACTATCTAGGGAACCTGTCCCGGTACGGTCTCGCCACTCGTCGGACTATCGACAACCTGTTCCTCCTTTCAATGCCAATGGGGTATCTAGAAATGAAGTTCGACTCCGCGCCATAATGTAGCGCTATGCATAATGTGGTATCAGGGTGTTGTGATAGATCACGAGGGTGGTAGTGATCAGATCACGCTTTTGGCGGCCGTGGGGCCTGCATATCTTGTAATGAGATTCGTAGTGCTTCGTGTTGATGCTGACATGGCCGTGAGGCTTGGACATCTTCTTGAAGAGATCATTGAGAGTATTGCTTTACTAGGAGGGGTTGTGATCAGAAAGTCCAAGGAGGGAGGTCGATCAGATGGCAGTAGCGGCGTTTTTCTTCATGGCTTTGGCAAGCATGAGCTTCCGCATCCATTCGACCCGATCTTTGCCCGAATCCACCGCAAAGTGGTGGTAGCGGGATTTCTCGAAGAGCTTCTTCTCCTTCTGGTCGTCGGGTATCAGTGTGAAAGCGAAGCCTGGCTCTTTGGTGGGAGCACCCGTGGCTTTGGTGAATGCTGATTTGAGTTTCGACCCAGAGGCAGTAGTGTAAGCATGGACCTCGTACTCATCGACATCAATGGTATCCAGAAGATTTGGATCTCTCTTGTCGTTGAACATGTCGAGTCTGTTCCCATTGAGGTTGAAGTAGTGGTCTTGCCACTCATGTTTGAGCATGCGAGTCGTTTTGCGCTTCCGCATCCAGCCGGCGTGGTTGGCGAGATCGACTTCGCTGGTGACGACAGGTGGTATTTCGAACACGGGGGCAATAGTTGGCAGGAAAGAGGGCTGTCGGCGACGAGCAGGTTGAGTAGAGCTGCATCGTTGGATTGGCTCAGCGATGGTCCTTGAGGCCGACTCAGCCCCAAATCTCATCTCTGGTGGTACAGATTGGGATGCATCTCGCTGGCAAGGGTCGATCGGCAGGGCTGTCACTGGCAAGTCCGTAGTAGAGAGGGGGGTGTCAATGCGATAGACGTCCACTGGAGAGGCAACACCGCCATAGTGGTACGGGTCGTTGCGAAGAGCCGCCCTGAGATCAGCTTGCTCACGTGTAGGGTTTCGTAGCGCTGAGATAGGCGTTCTCTCTGGACTGGGAAAACTATTCACCACGGGCGGTATGCAAAGTTTGGGTAGATCCTGGAGCTTCGTGGCAGATCTGGCAGCGAACAGCGCTGACGGTGCAGGAGGTGGAGAGTGATCCTTGGCTCGTTGCTTGCCTTGGAAGTCGAGGAAGTGCCGTACATTCTCCTGAGGATCCCGTGGTTGAACTGTGTCTAACCGCTCGGCGGTGATGGGTAATGCGGACGCAGGACCGAGTACATCTGAAGACCCGGCCACAGATGGCCCAACAGTGGAAGGGGCAATCGTTGACTTCGTCTCAGTCTGCTCAACCTCTTCGGCAGCAAAGTCTTGCTTGAGCCGCTGGATCTTTCGTTGCTGCTTCTGCCATTTCGGGCAGTCCTCGCCCTTCGAGCATGTATGTGGCTCAGGTAGAAGCTGCTCTATGGCGACGATGGACACAGACTCTGCCGGCGTAATGATGTCATCTCCCAGATGGCGTCGTCGTCTTGATTTGCTCTTCTTCGGAGCAACGAAATGGGCCTCACTGTTGCGTGGAGCTCTCGACAAGGCGAGTGGTGAATGCTCTGGCAACGTGCTGAGCTGCAGACGTGCCTCAGTGGAGATCGTGCTGCTGGAGTCGCGGAGATGCTGAATTGATGACATAATCTTTTTTCGATTGCCGAATGAGTCGATCTCTATTTCCTTCAAGTCCTCCAACTGCAAGTCAAGCAAGACCGAGCCATAGATGTCATGAATGAGAAACTTTTCCACGACTGCGCTCTCGAAACCAGCGTCAGCCATCCAGCTAGCGACTTGCCTTGGTGACCAGTCTCTCACTTGACTTTCGTCCAATTGCGCAACGGCGGCCGGCAAAGAAGAGACGCGTCGAGTCTCTGACTTCTGCACTGGAAAGGAAGAGAGCTCTAGGATGTGCTCCGAGCTATCTGTAGATGAGGCACGAAATAGATGTGGGCCGACGGGTCCTTTGACGGGCCTAGGATCGAAGTGAAACTCGAAGCCACCGAGACCAGCTGTATCTGGAGGCGTAGGGAGCTCATCTTGTGCCGACAGCGTCGACTGGCTGTCATATGCTAAGGTTGATGGTGATGACTCGACATCTTCCTCGTCGTCTGTGTCGAATATCATCGTCGCTTCAGAGAGCGGTCTCGGTACCGCCGAACGTCGCCCAAACATAGACATGTGCGTGAAAGTCGTTTGAGACATCTCTTCTAAGAAGTACGGTTCGATGAGCGCACTATCCATTGTTGTGCTCGAAATATGAAAGCTCATCTATTTGAACGGGAATATGTTGCTACAATGTGTCTACCCACTATTAAGTTCGACATTTCCGAAGTAGAGGGACCCTTCCGTATGTATAGACGGTGAATGGAGCCATGGGGGCGGGCGCTCCAGAGAATCTAGAGTTGGTGCAATGTGACAGCTTGTAGGAGCAGCCAGAGAATCCTGAAACACGACGTCGTTAATGGTGATGTAGTGGGCCACGGCAGGATCGAGGGCGGCAAGAGGCAGCACGAGAAAGCATCACTGGATCTCTAAGGATACTGGCTAACGCAAGTGCTATGCAGGTGCCCTATCGATTCACCGCAGCTTCAAGCACATCGAGGTGGTGACTGGCGCCAAGGAGAGAAACGCTCATCCACCACTTTCACACTAATGGACTCTGTTAGCGCTCACAAAATCGGGCTCTCCCTTCTCCGAGTCGCCAACCAGGACTCGGATCGCCCACCTTGCTAGGATCGTCCTCAAAGATCTCCTGGTCTTTAGTTCGCTAATTGGCTCGCATGCTGCCGTATCCCTCGAGAATTATGGGGTACGTGCCGGACCACGGCCCTCGCCCGGCCTCTTATTTTCCGAAAAGGGTCTTAGGGTCATGCGTCCTGCTCGTGACTGTCGCTCCATTTGTCTTGGTCTCGAACGCGAAGCAAGGCTTGCCCTGTCTGCTATTGAATAACATTGGTCCTTTATCACACGCTGTCTGTGAGTAGTCTCTTCTAGACCATGTGCCAATGAGTCTACAAGTAGAAGACTCTGCGGTGCCGCACGTTTCTTGAGATCTTATCTGGCTGAAGCTACATAGGGTGAGAGTCCTTTTCCAGCACGAACACTACTTGCACAAATGTCGCACGCAAATCAAGAAAATGATCACAGCATTGTGTCGAATGTGAGTCATGCTGTTCGAGGTGCAGCAATCAACAAGCATCTTGCGACGACCATAGGTGCAAGTTTAGTCTCGCTCTAAGAACTTCAAGGGCCATGCTTGTCCACCTATACGCTCACATTCATCTCTATCACGACAGGTTTCAATCTGGAGAGCTTCGACGATAGTGATTCTGATTTGCCTCGCACTGCGTCATTTACAAGCTGAGAAACGTCTTTGACATTCCTATGTAGCATATCTGAACGTGCTTCGCCGGCACTCGTTGATCTATCTCGACGATACTTGGAAAGATGTCTATGCGTGACGACCACAATGCAGGTACAGTGCAATACCGTGTGACGATATCTTTCGTGCGACTCCTTTACTGCTTACTCTTTCAAGATGCTATCACCAATAGCACGATGCAACACGATGACTACTATGCACGTGCCGAACGTATTGGACATTTTGAAGGATCTGGAGACAGCATTATTGATCCAGTAGTACTCGCCATTAGCTCGTTAATAGTATGTCTTGGTTATGCAAGACATGAACCTCGTGACTTCCTCTGGCAGGCGGTCAGTCCACCGCCATCGCTTCGAATTTCTGGTCCGTTTACCATACTAGAAGGATTATCCTGTCCTACTCAGCTCTATGTGGATGGTTGCATATAGTGCATGCATATCGTACTTTGACGTCCCATGATCAGAAACCGACTACAGTGTGCAAGTAGAGGTATCACCATCAATGCAGTTCGCCGCGGAGCGGGCAGCAGCGGTAGAGGTACTCCAGACTTGACACAACAGTCGTGTGCTGCTTCCTCCGTACGCCGCTCGAAGAAAACAGGCTTAACGAGGCCATCGAGCAACGGGCCGGACAATCATAATGCTATGGAGCTTGAGACTGTAATTGGTAAGGAAATAACTATGCAGCTCTTTATGACGTGCTCAAGGCAGCTAGCAAGAAAGCTGCAAAGCTTTCGCAACCTTCCGTTATCGTTTCTTTGCGAATGACGAAGATACGATCGTGTCGCAGAGATTCGTGGGCCCCGGCGGCAGATCAACCGACGAGCATGGCGATGGAATCCGCGAAAGAGTGCTTGCTGATGTAGCCGACCCTCGTCTGACTTGTGCCTACTACTGCAAGGTAACTCCGAGCATGCAACCCACTCTCCCCACTAAATTGTGCCGAGATGTACGTCCTAAACCATTTCAGAGCACAAGTTGCGCGAGCACTGATACCCACCCCTCATGATTCATACAAGTATGTATGAGAACCTGGCCGCTCACGTTGAAAGTGGACGACCCCAGTGGAGGAGGTGGAAACTCGTGCAAATTAAGACATGATCGTTGCGGGCGAAGGTGTAAAGAATAAGACTGATGGGACCCGAAGCCGGATGAAAGTACGGCGTGTTGTCCGACAGCGAGGGTGCTCGCACCCCACAAGCTCCATCAGATGCACCAAATAATGTTGCTCAACAGGGAATCAGTGAGCAAGCCTGTCTGCTGGACTCCGCGTTCGTGCACGCTCGCTAAAGGCAACTATCGAAGTATCCTGGAGGAAGACTAATGCAAAGAGGGAACTTGGCATCACATTGGTTGTGACTTTCGCGCCACCAGCTGTTAGCCGGCGCCACGGCTCTCTAAGATGTCCAATGAGCTTTGCCGAACAGACGTGCTTTGTGAACATGACCAGTAGCGTGTCACCGCTTGATGACCCGGAAGCGCATGTTCACACTTTTGCTCGTCTATCTATTGCTTTGGCTTGCATATCACAATTGCTATTCTGAAGTTCACACTTGGTTCCAGTTCGACGAAATTGCAGTGATTGTGCCCGCAGACCTAGTGAACATATCCTCTTCCGCAGAGCACAACATCACCGAGAGAAGATTCCTTGTGCCGTGTGCATGTGGGAAAGACCCCAAGCAGGAAAAGGGCAAGTAATACTCGAGAAGAAGTTAAAAGATCTAGAGTTATGCTTGTAGCCTATGAAAATTGAGCACAAGGTTGCTGGGGAATGCTACGATGCTCATATCTTGTGCTTGTGTCTTCAAGGGCGGGGTCGCACTGGACCATATCAAGATCCACATAAAGACTCGAGCAATCGACTCGAGGAGGAATTCTCGATCATCGCTACAGCAGTCCTAACAAGATCCTCTAGCTTCCTTCTCGATCTTTGTAAATTGTTCGAGGAGCAACTGCCATACATCAGCGCTCCTCCAGCACCTCATCAGAAGTGCTCTTGTACAATGACATCGTTGAGAATGCATATGGCTATGTACGTAATTAGCTTCATTGAATTTGGGCAAGAGCAGGTTAGCACCGATTTGACGAATGCCCAATTGTGGACCATCTTCGAGGGCATCACTTAAGGGTACCCTATTCTGGACGATGAAGCTTTCAAGGCACAAGGGAGCTTCCACCAGACCACGAGTCAAAAAATAGACCACACGCGCCGAGCTATCTAGTTTCTACCAATCGTCAGCTGCAACGGGAGAGCTGCAGAAGACCCCTGTCGTGCATTGTAGGTTTCGTCCACTCACAAGTCACGCTTGTGAACCCACTTCACTTAGCTCGACCTCGCTCAACTTCATGCAGACAAACCACAACTCTTTCCTGCCTCTCTCAGTCAACGTGCAGTCTTGATGCTGTCCACTCACAACGCGAGAATCTGACCTCCTCCCGGCCTTGCTCATGACCACGCTGCTTTCCTTCCAAGTTGAGTCCCCCATCCACATGACAAATGAGGATGGGTCTCTGCCATGGCCAAACAGACGCGATATCTTTAGATACAACATCCTCGGTGTCGCTCCCATTCGTTCATCTCAGACATCTACGGATATCGACCCAATCAAAACCATCTTGCGCGCTTGAATTGTTCTCCCCCAACGAGCATCATCTGCCTTTTACTGTTTCCTGAGTAAAAATAGATTCTTGCATATGCACGACTTCCGCCATACTGATACACATATACTCAGTCTCATCTGCCGCCAACACCTCATCCACCTGTTCTTGATCCCAAAGGCAGGACCGCTGTGACCTTGTTGGACCTTCGATATCGTTGTTGTCCATAGGCACTCGCAAAGACAGCTGGACTGACTTTGCATACTATCCTTAATATCTAATTATCAAAAGCGACAGCAGCGGTCGGGTACCCATCATTCTTGTGTTAATTTCAACTTCAGCTTCAGAGGACTGGCTCCTTTCGCATTTACAGTACATAATACTTCCCACCTTCACCTGAGCGTTATTGCGCAATAGACGACTTCCAGATAGACGACTCACCAACACAATGGCACAAGCAACGGAACAGCAGCAGACACCGGCGCAAGGCAAGGCCACTTCGCCGAAGAGCTCGAAAATGCACAGGAGATCTCGTTCAGGTAAGTGGAGTTGCGTCCTAATGCGAGGATGCTACTGACAATATATAGGATGCTTTACGTGTCGGTTAAGGAGAAAGAAGTGCTCCGAAGAGAAGCCTCGATGCAGAGCATGCAGGAATCTCGGGCTTGAGTGCGAATACAAGAGACCTAATTGGTGGAGCAACAACGACACAAGAAGGAAGCAGAAGGACCACATCAAGTCTATCATCAAGCGCACTAAGACGAACGAGAAGACTTCGCTTCAGGATGCCACCAATCTACCACCGAACATGCGACATGCAATGCCTCCGCCAGATATGTACGGGCGAGCTGATTCGGAAGAATCTGATGACTTTGACGATGTGGCGCTCGACCCAGCCTTTGCCACCACTCCTGGCTTCTACGACCCTCATGCGCAGCAGTACTTCCCATTATCTCATCCAGATATGTTCAATCAAGGCTATACATACGAAGTCGACGTAAAAACAGAAAGACAAATGTATGTGAACGACATCCCGACCCGCCGAGACTCATCGATCTCAACGTTCAGCACCTTTGTCCCCCCACCTCCTCATTCGGTCCTTCCGTCTTTCGCAGGTGACGAGTACTTGCAGTCAGCACAATTTGACACACCAACCGAGGATTGGAACGGTGAAGAAGGGCTTGACTTCAACTTCTTCGATTTCTCACACGGCCCCCAGATGCCACCATCAACGCAGACGGCTCAAATCGAAGTTGATGATTGCGACCAGCCACTACTCAACCATCTTGTTCAAAACGTTCTACCGATGGTTCTCCCGATCCTGGAAGTCAATCAGCACGGCTCCGTGAAATCTGATGTCATATTACCAGCTCTTGAGACAAACAAGGCCTATCTTCATTGTTGCTTGAGCGCGGCCGCAATGCACATGAAGTCGATAGGGCTGAGCACATCCGAGAACATCGACGGCGACATTCTGAGACACAAATTTGCATTCGTGCAGGAAGTGGTTGGTAGCCTCGGCGCCGATTCGAATCACCTTCAGGTCCTGGAAGCCACTCTGGGCATGATCTCTCTACAATGTATCACAGGTCAGGCAGACGAGATGGAACGTGATATTCCATGGCACCAACATTTCCAAGCCGCTGTTGAGCTTGTTCGAAAACTCGACTTGCCACAGATGCTAGAACAAACACCTGCTCAAGGCCTCGGTGGCCATCCGCCTTTCAACATGACACTTGCCGCTTGGATCGACATTCTTGGCTCAACAATGCTCGGTCGAGCCCCGCTCTTTGCCGACACCTACCGTAACCGTCATCTAGCAGCTGGTAGCACTGGCCTCGCCGAACTTATGGGATGCCAAGATAACGTGATGTACCTACTATCGGAAGTGGCATGCCTCGATGCTCTTCGACTTGACAAGCGGTTGGATGACATCGGTGTTTGCTCACATGTACAGTCTCTCGGTCAACAGCTTGACGCCACAGAGAACCCAAACGAGGTCATTCAACATCCGTACTCCAGCTCTGGTGCAATCCGTCCTCGACAGCTCTCCCGGAACATCACTGCCATCTTCAGGAAGGCACTTCGACTCTACCTGTGCTCTCTGGTACCTGGTTTCGATCGATATGGCCAAGCTTCTATCAACCTCGTTCAGCAGATCACCGACATGTTGAAATTCATTCCAAACGGCCCCGATGGCTTTGATAGATCACTGGTCTGGCCATTGCTCATTGCTGGCTCAAGCTCCGTCCCAAGCTCACCGTTCCGAAAAGTTCTCGCTGAACGCATCGAACTTCTGGGTGTTTCTGGCAGGAACGGTAACATCGGACGAATGTACAAATTGCTTAACGAAGTTTGGAGAAGGAATGACGACATCGCTCTTTCCGCCACAGTCTGCGAAGCTACGCCTATCACTGCCGGCGCTGTCAGCCCCCTCGGCGCCGCCAACAGCTCGCCTCTGCCTTCGCTTGGCACAAATGTCGGTCATGGTTCTGTCCCCCTGATCCGATCAACTCAAGAGGTCCACTGGCGGGACGTGATGCGAGAGAACTGTTGGGACTTTTTGCTGATTTGAGAAAGTGCATTTTGCAGCGGTTTGAAGATGATACCCACTTTTTGCTTTTGCATTTCTGCTTCGAGAGCCTTTTGGCTTCAGCAGGTGCGGCGTTGGGTTTGGAAAATACTTACGACTTTACGATCTCCAGCCCATACCGGGATTATGGAATACATAGGCATATTTCGAGGACTTGCTGGGGCAAGATCCAATACTCCACGTGACCATGATGAATGGACGATGGGAGCAAGATTCGACTGGTATGGCAAGTAGTAGTAATCTGGCAAGTCCAGAGGTAGCATAAGTAAGAGGTCTGCGGGAGCGCGGCTCAAACAGGTGCGCATAATAATCCCGGAAGACTCAGAGCTGAGCATGGCATTGGTAACGAGAAATGAAGCAAGATTCCAATCTGCATTGTTCGCATCCCTAGCAGAAGTCGTCTGGGGAGTCGATGATTACACCGGGTCGAATTCCATGGATTCTATTCTTTAAATCTCCCGTCTCTGGGCTCAAATCTGTGGAGGGACGACAGGGCGTTGACGACTTCTGTTCACTTCCTAGTGCGAGCAAACGGCCCAGTACCTAACCGTAGCGCAGCTCATAGCTAATTGGTAATCGTTCTCTTTAGGCTAGCTTATATAAGCGATTACCACGCGCTAACTAGAGAGGATTAGTCTTAGTCAATCAGGCCTTAATGTCATCTGTTTCAGGTACCGTAAAACTGCGTAGCGCAGAGCAGGTCTGGACAAGACCCGGTTGCGACGGCGCCGGCCATCCGTCATTTGCAGTGCGGTCAAGACTAGTCATTCCGCGCGGATAGATTGACACCATGAACATCGCCGAGGATTGCACACTCGGCACCTTGAATGGCGCCGTATATGTGTAGCCAACACAGAATTGGTTTAAGTCATTAATACATCCGAGGCAAAATGATCAGTGGTGCCTGTCGAGCTTGGTCCGGTCGTGGTTAGTCGTCGCGCGCCCGCCCTAGAACGATGGCAGAGGTGGTGGCCGGTGTGGAGCGCGCTTTCCCCGTTTGCTCAAGGTCTTGATATTAGCGTTTATTTCTAGCTTATACCTCTTGAGACCTTAGTTACACCACCACGATAGTACCAATACTAGCCTATACACTGATCTTTTGTTTCTCACACCGGATTAGACACTTGAGCAAGTTGCACATATAACCACTTGAGTATTTCTGACCTCATTCAAACTCAATTCGTGCGGGACGTACCGAGGGACTAAACGACAGAGAACTTGAACATCTATTCTGAAAATGTGCTCCAAATCCACACCTGAAAAGGAGAACGACCACGGGACATAATCACAACGGGATGGAAACGAAATGATCACTCAAAAGATAAGCATGTATGTCCCTACAGTAGTACGATATGGTACTGGCCACTGTGCGATGTTGGGCAAGTGCGACTCAGTCATCACATCTACTTCCGACTTTCCCCCACCAGTCTCACCGGCCTTTATACCACTTACTAGCATACCAATACAACCCTATCAGTACTAGCCTTTCAGCGAACATGTGGTATCATGTGTCGTGGTTGAGCAAGTTGGACGGCCGGAACCAGAGCATAAACTAAGACAATTTTGGCCTAAGACGCACAAGTCTACTACCAATATCCGGCATAAGCAGGTCCTGAGCAAGTAAGCAGGTACTGAGCAAGTAACTGGCAGGACTAGATCAAAATATGCGCGAACCATACATTCACAGCAACTAGCGCTCACGTATCAGACTATATAAATCCCCCATGAACTCCTGTTTATCCCAACCCTCCAACTCCAACAATTCGGGTTTTCAACTTCGCCGCCTCAGCTTAATTCCGAAGAAGAATTGAAGGTCACCGCAGCTCGAACTGACTCCTCCTTTCAAGTCTACCTGGCGGTACCTCACACTACAGCCATGCATTCCAGATCCTTCCTCCTCGGGATCTTCGCCCTCTTGACCTCCACAGCCGCAGCAGCGCCGCTGGTAAAACGAGGGCCGCCCTCAATCATATTCTGCGACCACCCCGGCGCGGAAAAGTGGGGACGATGCGTCGTCGAGACCATCGAAGATGGCGTCTGCAAACCAATCCCAGACTCCAACGACATGGGTGACTCGGGTAGCACCTGGGCAGTAAGTCATAATGCACATCACATCATACCACATCCAACCCTTCTCGTCCTCGTCAATCCTGGCTCGATCTAACAGTGGGCACTACACAGTACATCGACGTATCCGACACAATGGTCTGTCGCTTCTACAGGAGCGACGACGATTGCAGCGCGTGGTTTGCCAAGATCACCGACCAAGGGGAAAAGTCGGGCCAGTTCGCGTACCATCTCACGGGTGTCAGCAAGAACTTCCGCAATTACATATGCCACGACTGGGTGTCTGAGATTTACCCGGAGATGCCACCACTTCCTTCAGAGGCGGACAGAAGGAAAGCAAAGGCGGACAAAGAAGCAGCAGAGGCGGGCAAGAGTGAAGGTTAGATCGGGATGGGTGGCACAATGGGACAAGCAGTCATGACGCGATGCGGTGTTGCCGGGTATGGAAGCGGAGCTGTTGAAATTGGATTCAAGGAGTCTAAGTCACTCGGAGCAGAGATGCAGTGGTGATGTAGACCGGCTGAGCTAAGCAAAAGCACGAATACTACATGGTTCAAACGGATGTTCGCTGTGATGTACATTACTTTGTCCTTGCCCCCACGGACCTAAATGTAAGCTGTTCTAGGGGAGAAGAGCTCACTGAAACTGGGACGAATGGCCTGTGCTTTCTTTTACATGCATTAATAATGAGTTCACCTGCATCCATACTGCCTCTCCGTACGAGCCTCTACTAGTGTAGCAGAGGTGTGTTCAATGGTGCGTAGCTGAGAATCAACCGTACGTGAACGCTCAATTCTTAGAACAACGTGCAACGGCATCCACTCATGAAAGATCAAAACACAAGCATATCATATCAGAAACCGACCATCAGTACGAACGAACCCCAATCAATACCCCAGCTTCTGCAGCTCGCTCTCCGTAAAATCCCAAAGCCTATCAACCATCTTCTCGTCCTTCGAGAACTTGTTTCCGCCATCTTCCTTTCCAACGGGGTTATACATCACCCCAGTCTTGACGTGGTCTTTGCTGTCTGTCGCAGCCCACACCTGCGTGTACGCTCCGACCGCGGGTGTCAAGGCCCCAACGACGAAATCATAGACCCTTTGGAAATAGGCATAAGCTTTATCCCTGCCGTCTTTGTACATGCCGTCGAGCAAGGCCGTTTTGACTCGGCCGGGCGCAATGGCGACAGAAGTGATGGTCGGGTAGTGCTTCGCGAGCGCCTTGGCGTGAAGCACGTTCGCGAGCTTCGACTGGCCGTAGCGAGACAGCATGTTGCCGCTCGAGCCGCTGAAGGACGCCATGTCGGTTTTGACTAGGTTCTCGTCGAAGCCCGTCTTGGAGTCGGCGAGCAGGTATGCACCGCTTGAGACGTTGACGATGCGCACGTCTGATGGTGTCGTGGTCTTCGCTGTTTGTAGGAGCAGAGGCATGAGTAGCTTGGTGAAGAGCGCGTGGCCCATGTGGTTAGTGGCGAAATGGATCTCGTAGCCGTCTGGGCTTAGAGCTGCAGCTGCGCCCATTATGCCGGCGTTGTTCATGAGGATGTCAAGGCGGGAGGCGTCCGCGAGGATCTGCTCGGCTGCCTGTTTGGTGGATGATAGGGATGCGAGGTCCATCTGGATGAAGCGGATCATGCTGTCTGCTGTTGGGATCTGCTTGCGTATTTCGACCATGGCGGAATCATATTTGGCTTGCGACCGGGCCGTGAGGTATATCTTGTGTGGATTGTGCTGTGCGAGCTGCAGGATAGAATGGAATCCTAGACCGGCGTTGCCTCCGGTCACTACGATGGTCTTGCCGCTCAGGTCGGGTATGCTGGTCTTCGGGTCGAACTTGTAGATGTCGTAGCTTCGGTTGAGAAAGCCATCTAGAGACATGATGAAAGCGTGCGAGTAATACTAACTTACTGTTGTGTCTGCAGAGAGTCGATGAGAAGCACGAGGCGCACATCGTCGAATCTATTTATGATTGACTTGACAGGCCTGAGCCTTTCTGGTCATAGCGCTCGATCGGGTTAACTTTTGAATCTCGTCCGAGCTCGTCCAGATGCAACTTTGTGCCTAGCGCGCATTGGAAACAGGCACCACCCTGCATCCGCGACTTGTGATTGGCACTATACGCGAAGCTGGCCCTATCAGGGATCATCCAGGTATACGATCGCGGGGACTCGTGCGCTATTAGCGACGACAAAGAAGGAGAGGGAGAAGAATAAGCCACGCCACCAGCCTTATAGCAGACTTGCTGTTTTGAGACTAGCGTCGACAGTGACCATGCGACTTGTCGGCTCTCCTTACGCCCCCGGTCCACTACAACCAGGTCACGCATCGTCACTTGGTGTAGATGTGAGCTCCGGCACATGACACTCAAGCATCTCAAGAGACTGGAGGCGCAGACAGAGGAGCTGTGGGGATGACAAGCCATGTAGACGATCGAGCTAATCGGAGAGTCCGCTGCTCGTTGGCTAGACGGAGCGGGCGGTAAGCGTAAAGGAGGATGGTTTCTCTTTCAGAGACAGTCATGAGTCTAAAATGCAGCATCAGAGAAGTTGAAAGTTGTAGTGGTGATTTTGAAATGTTGTTTCAGGCAAGAGAAATTGAATGTTGCAAGAGAATGGCTGATCGAGCGAATGAACAGACGTAGGAACAGTGATAATCATGTTCTTGATTCGAGCGTCGTAGTGCCAAACAGTACTGCCGTAGGAGGCTGTCAACTATCACGAATATTACACTATCTTTTCTGCATCGTTGGCTATACATTTGTGTCATACGCCACAGGGGAGACTGCGCATTGAGCGCCCCTCTAGTTCGTCTTAAACTTCAGCGGGCCTTGTATCTTCCTAATCCTCGAGCCAAAGAATGTAAGTGGCACCACAAAGAACAAGAACGCGCCGCCCATAATTGCAGACTGGATGCCATATTCCACCTCGGTCCCCGCCGAATGAGCCCAATTCAACTGGACGTAACCCAAAATGAAGCCTGCAAGTGTCCTGGAAAAATTGAGCCACGCGGCTGATTCTCCGGAAGCCTCAGGGTAGCAGTCGATCAGGTATGCTGCTACGGCCGACGTGGTGAGAACGGTAGAAAGGTTGTGCATACCCCATCCCACGATCAGGATCCAGAGATTCAGATGTCGCTGCACCGTCACGCCGATCATGTTGTATCCTGCTATTTTGAGTGGTAGCACTATCCAGATGGGAATCAGACGTGCTTCGGGAGCAATGACGCCGTTGTGGCGCTTGGCCCACAGCTTGCCGATGAAGTCAAAGAGGTAGTGACCGAGCGGGATGCAGAGAAGGGCACCAATAACTGGGGAGCAGTAGATGGCGGCTAGGCCGTAGTAGTCCAGTGTGTAGGCTGGGACCACGATGACTATGAACAAGTTAGTAGGTCGATGACAGTTTACTAGTATGGGTAGAGATAGCGGATGGAGAACAGGAAGAGGATCGAGCCCAAACACACTGTACAGTGCGTCCCCGAGATCGATGTTTTGACTGAGGCTTGTTGCGTGGTGGAACTGTAACAGACAACTTACCTGCAATAGTAGTGTTGTTTGCGACGGTGAAGCCGAAGTCGAGGAAGTAGAAGAAGCAGATTAAGAAGACGGGTAGACGAGTCGCAGCGATCCCGAGACGGGTACCTGCTCGGAGGAAAGTATTGTCCGTGTAGCGCGTCTTGGTCTGAGCGAGCCCAAGCAGACGCTGCCAGCGAGGCTTAGCATATATATCAGGGATCTCTGATGTGCGCTTGTGGCGTGGAAA
>Ga0210040_10002021_pt1 | contig 29375 bp, 14 predicted proteins | sample CryGeyCG12114_NA_FD_185462 | JGI IMG/M metagenome (GOLD analysis project Ga0210040, IMG submission 185462) | Groundwater microbial communities from aquifer - Crystal Geyser CG19_WC_8/21/14_NA (SPAdes) (version 2) | ecosystem: Environmental > Aquatic > Deep subsurface > Groundwater | place: USA...
TAGAAGAAGCAAGTGGTAACGCATTTCAAATAGGTAGGGCACGCAGTAAAAACAGGATACCTACAGCAACTATCAAGCTGAACAAAACAAAGAACCGTTGATGTTCAGACAAATAATAGCTTCTAGGAAAAGTTGCTTAACGTAATTATTAAAGGGTCGTTAGTTAAATGCCAATTGCAAAACAAGGCCTTTCTGCGTCCTCTATAAGGGGTTCTCTCAGAAAACGAAAAATAGCGCGCGCAAAGGAAAAGCGCTTAACAAGCGAGCTATTGCGGCCCGAAAATTTGAAGTCGTAGGCCATTAATGAGGTACTTCTTTCTGTTAAGCCACTCGCCTCATGCCCTGCTATCCCGCGTGGTTGTGGTTTACTCGCTGGGCTGACGGAACAGCGAATCCACTGCTTGCGCCAGCCAAGGGTCCGCCCCCCGGAAACCTTACCTTAGCCGAACCATTTCCCTGGTTCCGTATCCGTTTGTCTATTGTTGCTGCCGTGCCCGTGCCTCTTCCTTCCGCGTCTTTCCCCGAGGGCCTGCTTGCGCCACTGCTGGCCATCTCGCTCGCCGGCATCAACCTGCTGCGCCCCCTCTACGACCCCACGGGCGCACTGGAAGATTTTGCCCTCGAGTACCTCAACCCCGCCGCCCAACGCATGACTGGTCTGCCCGAACGGCCGGGCGGCACGATGCGCACCCGCTTTCCCGAGACGTTCCGCAACGGCGTGTTTGCCTTATACCAGCGCGTGTACCAGACCGGTGATGCCGGCCGCCATGACTTCTATTATCAGTCCGACGGCTTCGATAACTACTTCCACGTGGCCGCCCGCCGTAGCGGGGAGCTGCTGGTGGTCAGCTTCACCGATACCGCCGACCAGCCCCGCACGCCCGTGGAACAGGCCCTGCGCGAAAGTCAGGCCCGCGAGCAGGCCGCCCGCGCTGAGGCGGAGCGCGAGCGGACGCTGCTGCGCCAAATTTTGAGCCAGGCGCCCGCTTACGTGGCTACCTTCAGCGGGCCCAACCACGTGTACTCGTTTTTCAACGAGGATTTTGCGCGCGTGCTGACCCAGAACCGCGCGCGGGTCGGCCATGCCTTCGCCGACTTGTTTCCGGAACTGGTCGCGCAAGGGTTTCAGGCCGTGCTCGACCAAGTCTATACCAGTGGGCAGGCCTTCTCGCTCAGCGAGTCGAAGGTTGTGCAGCGTGACCCGGCCACCGGCGAGGAGCGCACCAACTACGTCAACATTAGCTACCAACCGCTGCGCGACGAGCAAGGCCGCACGTACGGGCTGCTGGCCTTTGCCACCGACGTGACCGAGCAGGTGCTGGCCGCCGCTAACGAAGAATTGTGGGCCACCAACGACGAGTTTCTAACTAGCAACACCGCCCTGGACCGGACCCAGCGTCAACTCCAGCAGCTCAATCAGGAATTGGAGGCCCGCGTGCAGGCCCGCACGCGGGAGCGGGCCCAGGCCCAGGCGGAAACCGAAGCCCAGCGCCAACGCCTGCACCAGCTCATCACCGAGGCCCCGGCCCTGATTGCCAGCCTGCGCGGCCCCACGCATATTGTGGAGCTGGCCAACGAGGGCTTTCGCGCCATCTTCGGTGGCCGGAACTTGGTGGGCAAACCCTACCGTGAGGCCATCCCCGAATTCGAAAGCCAGCCGTTTTTTGACCGGCTTGACCGCGTGTACCACACCGGCGAAACGTATTATGGCATCGACGAGCCCGTGATTCTGGACCGCACCAACTCCGGTCAGCTCGAACACACCTACATCACCTATACGTACCAGGCTACCCGCGACGCCCAGGGCCAGATTGACGGTATCCTGGTGTTTTGCTACGAAGTCACCCAGCAGGTGCTCGCCCGCCAGGAGCGCGAAGCCCAGCAAGCCCGGTTACGTGAGGTCTTTGAGCAGGCGCCGGCGGCTATATTCGTGCTGCAAGGGCCTGCGTACGTGATGGAAGTAGTGAACCCCACCATGGCCGAGCTGCTTGGCCGCCCGCCCGCCGAGCTTCTCGGCCGCCCGTACTTCGAGGTCGTGCCCGAGCTAGCTGGTCAAGGCTACCGGGACTTGCTCGATGAGGTATGGCGCACGGGCGTCCCGCACTTCTCGCAGGAGCGCGAAGGCCACTTGCCCTACCACGACCCCGGCGAAGTGGGCTACTTCAACTTCGTCTACCAGCCGGTGCGCGATATCCAGGGCCAGGTAATGGGCATTGCGTGCGTGACCACCGAAGTCACCGAGCAGGTGCAGGCCCGTCAGCGGGTACAAGACCTTAACGAGGAGTTGGCCGCCATCAACGAGGAGCTGCAAGCCACCAACGAAGAACTGGGCGACAGCAACCAGCAGCTCATCCGCGTCAACGTGGACCTGGACAATTTTATCTATACCGCCTCGCACGACCTAAAGGCCCCCATCAGCAACCTCGAAGGCCTGCTCTATTTGCTGCGCGAAGAGCTGCCAGCTGACGTGGCCCAAGGCGAGGTGGTGGCTCCTACGCTCACGCGCATGCGCGACGCGGTGGAGCGCTTCAAGCGCACCATCGACCACCTCACGGAGGTGTCCAAGCTGCAAAAAGAGCACGCTCCTACTCTGGCTGCCGTGGACTTAGCTGCCGTAGTCGAGGATGTGCGCCGGGACCTGGCCACGCTGCTGCGCGACACCAACGCGGAGCTGAACGTGGCCGTGGCGGACTTTCCGGCTATTCTCTTCTCGGAAAAGAACCTGCGTTCGGTGGTGTACAACCTGCTCAGCAACGCGCTCAAGTACCGCCACCCCGACCGGCGTCCGCACGTGGACGTGCAGGCCCACGTGCGGGGCGGCTTCACGGTGCTGGAAGTGCACGACAACGGCCTGGGCCTCGATAGCCCGCACTTGGCCAGGCTGTTTACCATGTTCCAGCGTTTCCACGACCACGTTGAGGGCACCGGCATTGGCTTGTTCATGGTCAAGCGCATGGTAGAGAATGCCGGCGGGCGTATTGAGGTGCACAGCCAGCTGGGGGCCGGCACCACCTTTTTCGTGCACCTACCCCATGCACCTGGCCCCTCAGCCGATTAATCCACTCTTTTCCCGCTGCTCCGTTCATGACTGCCCTTTCCTGTACCCTGCTCGTTGACGATGACACCACCACCAACTTCCTGAACCAGTCCTTGCTGCGACGCATGGCCATCACCGACAACGTGCTGGTGGCGCTCAACGGCCAGGAGGCTCTCGACCTGCTGCACACGCACTGCGAGCAGCCCACCTCGCCCACCTGCCCGGCCCTGATTCTGCTCGACATGAAAATGCCCCGGATGAACGGCTTCGAGTTTCTGCAAGCCTACGCTCAGCGGCCTCGGCACCCCCACCCCCCGGTGGTCATCATCATGCTCACTACCTCGCTTAACCCCGCCGACGTGGCTCGGATGCAGGACCTGCCCATCGCCGGCTACCTCACCAAGCCTCTGACCACGGAAAAAATCAACCAGATTTTGCGCGACTATTTCAGCGGCTCAACGCCCAAAGCGCTCCATAACCCCGAAGGCGGGCGTTAAGGGGCGCTACCCGCCCGGCCTGACGGGTCGGTGGTCCAGTGGCATTGGCCAGCTACCCCGAAGTAGGAGGGCCGTAACGCTACGTGAAGCGCACAATCTGTGAGGCCAGTGGAAACTGGAGATCCGTCAGCCGCTTAACGTATTATATCTTCCGTTTTCTGAGAGAAAACCATCTATTCGATTGAATATCTGCTTAGAGGTTGTTTGAGTTAGTTTTTGGAGCCTGTTCGCCGGGGTAGAAACGCAGTATTGTGTGTTCCTACCCCGGCGAACAGGCTCTTATGGCTTAGCGCAAACAGGTAGGGCAATAGACACTTTGGTAGTATCAATCCTTATACGCTAAGACCAAAGACTATCAGATTGGAAACTAATGCCATAAATTTATACATATAAACAACAAGGCTTTTTATTTCACAAATACTTATTTAACAATACTATACAGATTTATTTAGTGGGTTTGTTTGTGAGTATACGTATTTTACTACAAAAAAACGGTAAAATATCATTATACAATAAGTATAAAATCATCGCACATTTGATTTTATACATCCCACCTAATTTATCGTTTATGAGAGCTTCTTTACAGACTATGGCAGTTCTGCTTTGCAGTACTACCGCAGCCTTTGCGCAACAACGAACTGTGCAGGGTGTTGTGACCGATAGCAAGGGTGAACCCCTACCAGGAACCACTATCCTGGTGAAAGGCACTACTACCGGAACTACAGCCGGTTCCGACGGTAGTTTTCAACTGGGATTACCTGCTGGTGCTACTACCCTGGTAATAAGTTCGGTTGGATCTAAAACTCAGGAAATCTCCATCGGGACGCAAACGAACTTTCGGATTGCCCTGGAGGCTGATGCGCAGACCCTGAATGATGTGGTGGTGGTGGGCTATGGTACGGCCCGTAAGAGTGACCTCACGGGCTCAGTAGCCAGCGTAAGCGGTGCCCAACTCCAGCAGGTAGCCACTTCCGACCCCGTACAAGCCCTGCAGGGCCGGGTAGCTGGTGTGGATATTACCTCCAATAGTGGACAACCGGGCTCAGGTACCCGCATTCGGGTACGTGGGGTAGGCACCATCAACAACAGCGACCCGCTGTACGTGGTAGATGGCGTGCAGACCAGCGACATCAGCTTTTTGCTTCCTACCGATATTGAATCGACGGAGATTCTAAAAGACGCTTCGGCCACTGCTATTTATGGCTCACGCGGAGCTAATGGCGTAGTCTTGATTACCACCAAGCACGGAAAGGCCGGCAAAACGCAGTTTAACCTGTTTGGATACACGGGCTTCCAGCAGATTCGGCGCACGTTGCCCCTCACCAATGCTCAGCAGTACGCTACCCTTGTTACGGAAGCCTACACCAACGAGGGTGCCGTTGTGCCCGCTGACTATACGGCGCTTCTGAACAATGCCCTACAGGGTGGAAACACGGGTTTCGACTACCAGAAACTAGTACTGCAGAAAGGCCTGATAACCAATTACAGCCTGTCAGCTTCGGGTGGTACGGAGCAAAACCGCTACCTCATCAGCGGCAATTACTTCCAACAGGATGGTATTGTCAAGCAGTCGGGCCTGAAGAAGTATGTGGTGCGCCTGAACGACGACGCCACGCTCACCAGCTTTTTGAAAGCGGGCGTATCGGCTACATTTACCAACTCGAAGCAGACCGGGGCAGGCGATGGTACGGGCAACCCTACCTACAGCACGGTGCTGCAAAATGCCATCCAGGCTAACCCCATTAGCTCGCCCTACAATGCTGATGGCAGCTACTCGTATAACAACATCACGAGCTTCACGCCCAACCTAGCGCGCTACCTCACCGAGCAGAAGTACAACAAGACCTCCAACACGACGCTCTTTACCAGTGCTTACCTTGATGTAACACTGCTTAAGAATCTGACTTTTCGCTCTACGTTCGGTATCAACTACAACAACGTGCACCCCAAGGTGTACCTACCCCAGTACTACTTGGGGCCTAACGACCAACGTTCGCAAAGCGCCCTCATCGAGTCGCGTATCGAGAATGTGAGCTGGGTGTGGTCAAACTACTTCAACTACAACAAAACTTTCGCCGATAACAGCAGCCTCTCCTTTACCCTGGGCCAAGAAGCGCAGCGCGGCTACGGCAGCGGCATCTCTGTAACAGGCTACGATGTGCCCGCCGATGCTACGCTGCAATACATCTCAGCTGCCCGCGCGGCTAACTCCTCCATTCGCAGCTCGCAGTACGATGGCTCGTTGCTCTCGTACTTTGGCCGCGCCAACTACAACTTCCGTGACCGCTACCTCGTGACGGGTACCCTGCGCTTCGACCAAACGTCGCGCTTCTTGGGCTCGCAACGTACGGGCGTGTTTCCATCGGTAGGCGCCGCGTGGAACGTCTCCAACGAGGACTTTTTGAAGGATGCCACGGCGGTGTCGCAGCTGAAGTTGCGCGCCAGCTTCGGCTCGGTAGGCAACCAGAATGCTGCGCCTAACTACGGCTACGCTTCTACGGCTATCAACAACCAAAACTACGTGTTTGGCACCGACCAGTCGCGGGCACCGGGCCTAGCCATTGCGACGCTCAATAACCCGGCTTTGAAATGGGAAACAGCTGTTACCACCGATTTCGGTATCGATGCCGCCTTCTTAGATAACACGCTGACTTTCACTGGCGATATCTTTGAGCGGCGTACCAAGGACATGATTGCCTTGCTGCCTGTGCCCGACTACTTGGGGCAAGCCCCCGCCAGCGCCAACGTGGGTACGCTACGTAACCGCGGCCTGGAGCTAGCCTTGAACTACCGCAATGAGATTGGCAAGCTCCAGTACAACGCAGGGGTAAATTTCACCAAAATCAACAACGTTATCACGAGCCTAGGCGGGGCCAATCCTATTGCCAGTGGTAATACGCAAATAGGCTACACAACCCGTACCGACGTAGGCCGCGAAATTGCTTACTTCTATGGCTTGCAAGCCGATGGCATTTTCCACACGCAGGCCGAAGTTGATAGGTATGTGAATGCAACGGGAACCGCCATCCAGCCAGACGCACAGCCCGGCGACGTGCGCTACCGGGACATCAACGGCGACGGCGAAATTGACGCCACCGACAATACATACCTAGGCAGCGCCACGCCAAGCTTCACTTATGGTGCCTCGTTGAACCTAGCCTACAGCAACTTTGATTTCAAAATTCTGCTCTACGGGGTACAAGGTGCGGAGGCCCTAAACGCCGCTGCTATCAATCTGGACAAGTCGAGCGCCATTGCGAATATCTGGACCAATTTCTACGCTGACCGCATGGACCGCTGGACTCCCAGCAACCCCAATAGCAACCAGCCCCGCATGACGTCGGAAGCCACTACCAACGACAATTTCAGTAGCCGCTATGTGGAAAACGCCAGTTTCCTGCGTGCCCGCAACATGGAGCTAGGCTACTCGCTACCGAAAACGGTGTTAGATAAATTCAAAATTGGTGGCTTCCGCGTGTTTGCGTCGGTAGACAACATCTTCACTATCACAAAGTACCGCGGCCTGGACCCCGAAATTTCGTCCTCTGGCTACTACGGCAATCCGCTGGCCTTCGGGGTAGACTACGGCAACTACCCACAGCCGCGGACCTACCGCCTGGGCATCAATGTGCAGTTCTAACGCAATTCCTATCCGCTACTTCCAATGAAAACTTCTTCTATAGCCCGCCACCTCGCTTTTGCTGCGATGTTAGGACTGGCACCAAGCTGCCAAAGCTTTCTGGATAAAGACCCTCTGGGTACTGTCACCCAGGCGAACCTCTTCAACGACGCCACCAACGCGGTGCAGGCTGTGAATGCTGTGTACGACGTTGCTGGTTGGGACCAAGGTCCTAAGTTCGGCGTTGGCGATTTCGTGACGGTACACTTTGAGTGGATGTTTGGCGACATCATGAGTGATGACGCAGATAAGGGCAGCAGCCCCAGTGACTTCACTGCTGTAAGCGAACTGGAGAACTGGTCGGTGCCAACCACTAACCTGATTGTTGCCAGCCTGTGGACCCACAGCTTCACGGGCATTGCCCGGGCTAACACCGTAATCAACAACATCGATGCGGGCACCATCGACGACGCGCTGAAAGCCCGCTTAAAGGGCGAGGCGTTGTTTTTGCGGGCCTATTTCTATTTCAATCTCGTGAAAACCTTTGGGGGTATGCCGCTCTTTGAGCAGGCCGTGCTGCCCACCGATGCTGGCAACGTCAAACGCACTACCATTGCCGAAACCTACGCTTTCATCGAGAAAGACCTGAAAGCTGCCGCCACGCTACTACCAGAGAAAGGTGCTTACGCTGCAAACGACCTAGGCCGAGCTACCAAAGGTGCTGCCAATGGCTATTTGGCTCGCGCTATCATGTACCAGCTCGGCACTGACAATACCAATAACCACACGTGGCAGGAAGTATACGACCTGACGAACACCATCATCACCTCGAATCAGTATAGCCTGTACCCAAACTACGCCGCTATTCACCAGGATATTGGCGAAAACAGCAGCGAGTCGTTGTTTGAGATTCAATTTTCGGCCTCCAATGATAGCTACGGCCCCATCTCAACCGGTACTGCTAGCAATGTATTTCAAAACAACCGTCAAACGTTTGGCTACGGCTTCAACAACCCAACCCAGAGCCTGTACAACGAGTTTGAGGCCAACGACCCGCGCCGCGAGGTAACCTTTATCAAGGATAATGACGTGGTGCTGGGTGTGCTCAACCGCGTAGACCCCGCGTTCAGTAGCACGGGCTACCTCAGCCGCAAAGTGGCCATTCCGGCGCCCGCCGCAACACAATCTGCTTCCCAAAACATTCGCAAGCTGCGCTACGCTGATATTCTGCTGATGAAAGCTGAAGCCGCGGCCCGGCTTAACAAGAGCGGCGAGGCCGTTGCTTTAGTCAACCAGGTACGGCAACGCGCCCGCAACTCCACTCGTCCGCCCGGCACTACATTGGGCTCGACGGCCTACGCCCCGGCCAACACACCGGCCGGCACGCTACCCGACATTTCGGCCAGCCTAGCAGGCCAGGAGCTGCTCAATGCCATCTGGCACGAGCGCCGCGTGGAGTTTGGCGAAGAGTCGTTGCGCTACTGGGACCTTGTGCGCACGGGCCGCTACTTCGGCACCTTGTCGCCGGAGGTGGCCGCCCGGGCTCGCACCCATAGCATCACAACGGGAGTAGTGAACCCCATTCCGCTGCTGCCCATTGAGTTGCAGGATACTCAAACCTGGGGCATCACACAGAACCCTGGTTACTAATACAGTAGCTAAAGCGTCATCAAGTTTGCAATCGGCCGCATTCAACAGCTGCATTAGTAGTTGCTGGATGCGGCCGATTGCAAAACGTGCCGCATGATAAACGATTCAGCCTGCCTTTCTCTCCACCCTGCTTCTCTGTTTTTCATTCGTGCGTCCATTTTCTACCCTTCTTTTAGGTATGGCAGGCCTACTGTCGCTGCTGCCTACTACCCCCATTGCGGCACAGCAGGCCGCGGCTGCCTCTAGCGCGGCCAGTAGCAAAACCGTTCAGCCTATTCTCACGGGTTGGCGTTTTCGACAAGTAGGTAAAGACAACTGGGCGCCGGCCACGGTACCCGGCTGCGTGCATACCGACCTGCTGGCTACCAAGCAGATAGAAGACCCGCTGTACCGCGACAACGAGATGAAGCTCCAGTGGATAGGCCATACCGACTGGGACTACGAAACAACGTTCGACGTGACGCCGGCCATGCTCCAGCGCCAGCATCTGGAGTTGGTGTTCAAGGGGCTTGACACGTATGCCGACGTCACGCTCAACGGCCAGGCCATTCTGCATACCGACAATATGTTTCGGGAGTGGCGTGCCGAGGCCAAGCCCCAACTGAAGGCCGGGGCAAACCGCTTGCTGGTACACTTCCGTTCGCCCCTGAACGAGGTAGCCGACCTACCCAAGAAGTACGGCTACAACCTGTTTGCTATCAACGACGAGCAGGCCATGGGCATTGTGGGGGAGAAAGGCCCGGTGCTGAGCCCCTATACGCGCAAGGCGCCCTACCATTATGGCTGGGACTGGGGCCCTCGGTTTGTTACCTCCGGCATCTGGCAGCCGGTGCAGCTCGAAGCCTGGGATGCGGCCAAAATCACCAATTTTCACGTGGTGCAGCGCCAGTTGAGCGCGCAGGCTGCGCAGCTTAATCTGGTGATGACGTACGAGGGAGCCGCCGCCGCCAGCGGCCCGGCCACCTTGGTAGTGGAAACAACCGGCCCCGACGGGAAGCCCGGCCCCAAGGTAGAGCAGGCCGTGACCTTGCAGCCCAACCGCCACGACGTGACGGCTGACTTGCGCCTGGATAAACCACAGCTGTGGTACCCAACGGGCTACGGCGCTCAGCCGCTCTATTCCTTCAAAGCCTACCTGCTACAGAACGGCAAACCCCTCGACGATGCGCGCACCCGCATTGGTCTGCGCACCGTGGAGCTGCGCCGCGAGAAGGACGCCTACGGTAAATCCTTCGAGTTTGTGGTGAATGGCATTCCGATTTTCGCCAAGGGCGTGAACTGGATTCCGGCTGATATTTTCGAGACGCGCGTGACCAACCCGCGCTACCACAAGCTGCTGCAAGCAGCCAAGGACTGCAACATGAACATGGTGCGCGTGTGGGGCGGCGGCATTTATGAGAACCAGTATTTCTACGATACCTGCGACGAAATGGGCTTGCTGGTGTGGCAGGACTTCCTGTTTGCCTGCTCGTTCTACCCCGGCGACGAAGCCTTCAACAACAACGTACGCGAGGAAGTTACCTACCAGGTGCGCCGCCTGCGCGACCACCCGAGCATTGCCATTTGGGTAGGCAACAACGAAAACGAAGTGGCCTGGCAGCAGTGGGGCGTGCCCGAAAAAATGGGCTCGCACAAGCTGGAAGTATGGAGCAACTACCTCAAGCTCTACCGCGACCTGATTCCAACGGTACTGAAGACGGAAGACCCTAGCCGCCCCTACCTATCCTCTAGCCCCTCGGCCGAATTTGAGGACATGGCCGGCTCGCAAACCAACGGCGACATGCACTACTGGGACGTGTGGGGAGGCACTGCCCCCATCTCGGACTACGAAAAACAGGTACCGCGCTTTATGAGTGAGTACGGCTTTCAGTCGTTCCCGGAGCTGAAATCGGTGGAGCAGTTCACCGTGCCCGCCGACCACGACATTGCCTCACCCGTGATGAAGGAGCACCAGCGTAGCGCCGTGGGCAACCCGCGCCTGAAAGAGTATCTGCTGCGTGACTACAAGGAGCCCAAGGACTTCGCCTCCTTTCTGTACGTGAGCCAAGTCCTGCAAGCCCAGGCCATTAAGCTAGCCGCCGAGCACCTGCGCCGCAGCCGCCCGCGTACCATGGGCTCTATGTACTGGCAGCTCGACGACTGCTGGGGCGTGGCCTCGTGGTCGAGCATCGACTATTACGGCCGCTGGAAGGCGCTGCAATACTACGCCAAGCGCTTTTATGCGCCGGTGTTGGTGAGCCCTCACGAAGAGGGCGACAACGTGCGCTTCTACGTGGTGTCGGACCGCACAACGGCCACACCAGCCAGCCTGCAAGTGCGCCTACTCGACCTCAACGGCAAGGTGCTGGATAAGCAGACTACCTCGGTGCAGGTAGCGCCACTGACAAGCCAGGTATACCTCGATATTCCGAAAGCCAAACTGCTGAAAGGCCACGACCCCAAGCGCGTGGTACTAAGCTGCGAGCTGACCGCTGGCGGCCAGACGCTCTCGACCAACACGCACTATTTTGCCCTACCCAAGGAAATGGCGCTGCCCAAGGCCAGCATCAGCGCCACCTGGAAACAAGCCACCGACAGCACCTACCAGGTAACGCTCAAGAGCAAGACCCTCGCCCGCGAAGTATGGCTGTCGCTCAGCCAAGGCGACGGCTTTTTCGATGACAACTATTTCGACTTGCTACCCGGCCAAACCAAAACGCTGACCTTCAAAAGCGAAGGCCCTACCTCGCCTGCCGAGCTACGTCAGCGCCTGGTGGTGCGCACCCTGTCCGACGCTTTTTAAGGATGCGGGATTTGCTCACGGTGCATTCAATCTCAACGCCTTCTCTTCCAATTATGTGCTTCAGCAACTCTAAGAAACTACTGGTGATGCTGTTGACTGCTGGCTTAGCCACTACTCCGGCGGCGCAGGCTACGGTGCGCCTGCCGGCGCTGGTTGGCAGCCACATGGTGTTGCAGCGCGACGTGTCCGTGCCCGTATGGGGGTGGGCGGCGCCCGGTGAGCAGGTGGCGGTAACGTTTCGGGGGCAGAGCTACGCGGCTACTCCAAATGCGGCGGGGCGCTGGCAGGTAGCCCTACCCGCTACGCCGGCTGGTGGGCCGTATACGATTACCGTTAAAGGGCAGAATACCCTCACGGTGGAGGATGTGCTGGCTGGCGACGTGTGGCTGGCCTCGGGGCAGTCGAATATGGAGCTGCCGCTGCGCGACAAAAACGCGCCCGCGCCCGGCGCCTACCCCCTCATTCTGAACGCGGAGCAGGAGGTAGCCACGGCCGACTTTCCGCAAATCCGGCAGTTTGCGGTGAAGAAAGTGGTGGCGTATCAGCCCCAAACCGAAAACGAAGGCTATAGCTGGCAGGTGTGCAGCCCCGCCACGGCCGGCAGCTTCTCGGCCGTGGCCTACTTTTTTGCCCGCGACTTGCACCAGCGCTACCACGTGCCCATTGGAATAATTAGCAGCCCCTGGGGCGGCACGCCGGCCGAAGCCTGGGTAAGCGCCGAAACCCTACGGCAGCTACCCGATTTTCAGGCCCCGGTGGCGGCACTGGCGCAGCGCAGCGCCCTACCTGCCACGCCGGAAAAAGACGCTCAGAACACGCCCACGGTACTGTACAATGGCATGATTGCACCCTTGCAGCCCTATGCTTTGAAGGGCGTTATCTGGTACCAGGGCGAAAGCAACACGGGGCGGGGTGCACAGTACCGCACGCTGTTTCCGGCTCTCATTCGCGACTGGCGCGCCCATTGGGGCACCGAGCTGCCTTTCCTGTTTGTGCAGCTTGCTAACTTCACCAAAACCCTACCCTTGCCCGGCCCTTCTGACTGGGCCGAGGTGCGCGAAGCCCAGGCGCTGGCCCTGGCCCTACCCCGCACAGGCATGGCCGTGGCCATCGACCTGGGCGACCCCGACGACATTCATCCTGCCAACAAGCAGGATGTGGGGCACCGCCTGGCCCTGGTAGCGCGCCGGGTAGCGTATGGCGACAAGCAGGTGGTAGCCGAGGGGCCTACCTTCCAGCGCATGCGCGTGAAGGGTAAGCAGGTACGCCTGACGTTCACGAACACGGGCTCGGGTCTGGTGCTGAAAAGCGGCACGACGATGCCCACCGGCTTTGCCGTGGCAGGGGCCGATGGGCAATTTCACTGGGCTGCGGCTACGCTTGCCGGGCCGGCCGAAGTGGTGCTGACCTGCGCAGCCGTGCCCGCCCCGGTGGCCGTGCGCTATAGCTGGGCCAACAATCCGCTCGGCAACCTCTACAACCGCGAGGGACTACCCGCGGTGCCTTTCCGCACCGATGCGCCAACGGGCGCGGCTGCTAAGCCTTAGTTTTTCCACTGTGCTCGTTTTCCTTTCCCTATGAAATACGCTTGCTCCGGGTTGCTTCTAGTACTAGCGCTGCCAGTTTTCGCAGTAGCGAAGCCAAAACCCAAGCCCACTACCTTCTACCCCGCCGATAATCAGCATATTCAGTACACTGGGCGCATCGATTTCAGCAACGCCAAAAAGCCCCGCTGCTGGGCACCGGGAACTTACTTTGCCGCCCGGTTTGCGGGGCCGTCCTGCGCAGTGGTCGTCAACGATGAAATGCTGTGGGGCAAGCACAACTACCTGGAGGTGGTGGTGGACGGCAAGCCGACGCGCCTCCTCCTGACGGGCAAGGAAAACACGGTGACCGTAGCCGAAAACCTGCCGGGCAAAGAGCACACGCTTACGGTGTGCAAGAACACCGAATCGAATATTGGCTACCTGGAATTTGTGGGCCTGCGCTGCGCCAAGCTGCTTCCGCCGGCAGCCCGGCCCACGCGGCGCATCGAGTTCATTGGCAACTCCATTACCTGTGGGGCAAGCAGTGATGAATCGGCGGTGCCCTGCGGCAAAGGGAAGTGGGAGGATCAGCACAACGCCTACCAGGCCTACGGCCCTACCACCGCCCGTGCGCTGAACGCCGAGTGGCAGCTCACGGCCGTATCGGGCATTGGCCTGATGCACAGCTGCTGCGAGTTGCCCTACGTCATGCCCCAGGTATACGACAAAATCAACCTGCGCGAGAACCTGCTGCCGTGGAACTTCAACCGCTATCAGCCTGATGTAGTGACCGTTTGCCTGGGTCAAAACGACGGTGTGCAGGACTCCATTACGTTTTGCCGCAACTACCTGTCGTTTCTGCAAAACCTGCGGCGGCACTACCCGAAGGCGCAACTGGTGTGCCTCACCAGCCCCATGGCCGACGCCCGGCTGACGGCCGTGTTGCAGCGCTACCTGACAAGCGTGGTGGCCCAGGCCAATGCGGCCGGCGATACAGCCGTGCATAGGTTTTTCTTTTCGCGCAGCTACACCAGCGGTTGTGACAGCCACCCTAGCCTGGCGGAGCACCAACTTATTGCGGCTGAACTCACCGCCTACCTAAAGAGCAGCCTAGGGTGGTGAGTAGCGCCACCCTTTTCTTTTTACAACTAGTATGAGGCGACGGTTTGCCGACGGCTCTGCAACTAACACTTACGACGTGGCACATTTCAATCAACATCATAACCTATGGGGTATCGACCTGGGAGGCACCAAGATAGAGGGCGTTATTCTCAAGTCAGCCCAGGAGCCTGAGGTCTTATTCCGGCACCGCGTACCTACCGGGGCGGCTCATGGGTACGCCCATATTCTGGGCCAAGTAGAGCAGTTGGTGCAGCACCTGGAGGCCATCGCCGGCTACCGCGCAGACCAAGTAGGCATTGGTACGCCGGGCACGATTATTCCGAAGTCGGGGCTGATGAAGAACTGCAATGCAACGGTACTCAACGGCCAACCTGTGCGCGCTCACCTGGAGCACCTGCTGGGCATGCGCGTAGCTATGGCCAACGATGCCAACTGCTTTGCCCTGGCCGAAACCCGGCTAGGGGTGGTGCGGCAGCAATTTCCTGACGCCAAGGTAGTATTTGGCATCATCCTCGGCACGGGGGTAGGCGGCGGCTTGGTCGTGAACGGGCAAGTTATTGGGGGCTACCACGGTATTGCCGGCGAGTGGGGCCACAACCACCTGAGTGCGGCGGAAGGCGAGCCTTGCTTCTGCGGCAAAACGGGCTGCAACGAGAGCATTTTGGCAGGTCCGGCGCTGGAGCGCTACTACGCCCGCCACAGCGAGCAGCCGCGCAGCCTACAAGAAATAGCCGAACGGGCTGCCCGCGGCCTCGACGCCGTGGCAACCCAAACGATGGAGCGCCTCACCCACTTTTTCGGACTCGCGCTCAGCAACGTAGTCAACCTGCTTGACCCGGATGTGATTGTGATTGGCGGCGGGGTAGGCAATATTGACTGTCTCTATGAAGCGGGCGTAGCCAACGTGCAGCAACACATTTTCGACCATCAGTTTGAGGCGCCGGTAGTTAAGCCGCTCCTCGGCGACAGCGCGGGCGTGTTTGGCGCGGCCTACCTGGTGGCGGAGCCTGCGCCGGTCCCGGTAGCCGCAGCCTGATCTAGAGGAGATGCGCCGCTGCACGTTGGCGGAGCTTAGCGCACGATTGGCGGGTTTCGTGGAGCTTCCCTAATCAGAGCTATTCTAGCCTCATCCCCTACCCACCTCCTTTCACCTCTACCCTTTGTCTGCCTGTGGCAGCTAGCCTAACAGCCTTCGTCATCCTATGCTCTTGCTCTTCCGAAAACTCTTCTTGATTTCTCTGCTGTTCTGGGCACACTGCGGCTTCGCACAAGCACCGTCCGCGCAGGGCAGAGAGCGGTATTCTATGGACGCAAACTGGCGCTTTGCCCTGGGGCATCCCTTCGATACCAAGCAGGATTTTGGCAACGGCACCAGCTACTTTTCCTACTTCGCCAAGACGGGCTACGGGGATGGGGCGGCCAGTCCGTTGTTTGATGATCGGGCTTGGCGGCAGCTCGACCTGCCGCACGACTGGGCCGTGGAACTGCCGTTTGACAGCACTGCCCAGGCCAGCCACGGCTACAAAGCCATTGGCCGCAACTTCCCCGCTACCAGCGTGGGATGGTATCGCAAGACGTTTACCATCTCGGCCGCCGACCTGGGGCGCCAGCTCAGTCTGGAGTTTGATGGCGTGTACCGCAACTCCAAGGTGTGGGTGAATGGCCACTACCTCGGCACCGAGCCCAGCGGCTACAGCAGCTTCCGGTACAACATCACGGACTACCTCAACTACGGCGGCACCAACGTGGTGGCCGTGCGGGTAGATGCCACAATGCCCGAAGGGTGGTACTACGAGGGCGCGGGCATTTACCGGCACGTCTGGCTCACGAAAACCAGCCCTGTGCACGTAGCGCCCAACGGCACGTGGGTAACCACACGGGTAGCCGCCACGGCGGCCAGCGTCACGGCGCGCGCCAGCCTGCTCAACGAGGGTAAGCAAGCGCAAACCTGCGCCGTTACGCAAACCGTCCTCGACGCACAAGGCCGCGTGGTAGGCAGCCAAAAGCAGGATGCGGTGGCTCTGTTGCCGTTTCAGCAGCGAGAAATTTCGTTGACGCTGCCGGTTGCCGATGCTAAGCTGTGGGATCTGGAATCACCCTACCTATACACGCTGCGCACCACTGTGCTTGTGGGCAACCAGGAGGTAGACCGCTATGATACGCCATTTGGTATTCGCACCATTCGGTTTGATGCCAATGAAGGCTTCTTCCTGAACGGCAAGCCGGTGAAGCTGAAGGGCACCAACAACCACCAGGACCACGCCGGGGTAGGCACCGCCCTACCCGACGAGCTGCACTATTTCCGAATCAAGGCGCTGAAAGCCATGGGTTCCAACGCCTACCGCTGCTCGCACCACCCCCCTACCCCGGAGCTGCTGGCCGCCTGCGACCAGCTCGGCATGCTGGTGATTGACGAAAATCGCCTGATGGGCACCAACTACCAGATGCAGGAAGAACTACGGGACATGATTGTGCGCGACCGGAACCACCCCAGTATCATCAGCTGGTCGATTGGCAACGAGGAATGGGGCATCGAAAACAGCGCTACCGGCGCGCGCATTGCCGCCACCATGCAGGCCTATGTGCATAGCCTCGACTCAACGCGGCTGTGCACGGCGGGCGTCAGCGGGGGCTTTCGGAGTGGCATTTCGGATGTGGTGGAAGTGATGGGCTACAACTACTTAGGCAACGGCGACATTGATGCGCACCACCGGCAGTTCCCCAACCAGCCCGGTATGGGCACGGAGGAAGGCTCCACGTTTGCCACACGCGGCGTATATGTAACCGATCCGCAGCAGCACTACCAGGCCGCCTACGACCAAAAGCCCCGCCCCTCCTTCTACAGCATTGAGGAAGGGTGGCGCTTCTACGCCGAGCGGCCCTACCTGGCCGGCATGTTCATTTGGACCGGCTTCGACTACCGCGGCGAGTCCACGCCCTACCAGTGGCCGTCGGTCACGTCCTACTTCGGGATGATGGATTTGTGCGGCTTCCTCAAAGACAACGTGTACTACCTCCGCTCGTGGTGGAGCCAGCAGCCTACCCTGCACCTGCTACCACACTGGAACTGGCCGGGCCGCGAGGGCCAGCCCGTAGAGGTGTGGGCGTACACGAACTGCGACGAAGTGGAGCTGTTCTTGAACAAGAAAAGCCTGGGTAAACAAGCTGTGCCCCTGAACTCCCACGTAGTCTGGAAAGTGAACTACGCGCCGGGTACGCTGGAAGCTCGCGGCTACAAAAGCGGCCGCCAGACGCTGACTGAGGCAGTGAAAACGACTAGCCAAGCTGCTGCTATTCAGCTGAACCCGCACAAAGCAACGCTCGAAGCCGACGGGGAAGACCTAGCCGTGGTGACAGTAGCCGTAGCCGACCGCCGCAACCTGACCGTGCCGACCGCCGCCGAAGAAATTACCTTTTCCGTTACTGGTCCTGCCAGGATTATCGGCGTCGGCAACGGCAACCCTACCTCACTGGAAAAGGAAAAATTCGTGGAAGCCATTCAGATGGTGGCTGTTCAAGGATTGCAGGAAGCACCCGTGGCTGGTCTGGCGGAGGGAGTGGCGGCGAGAAAGCAGAAGCAGGCCGCGGCCTGGCAACCCGCCTTTGTGCAGCGCGACTACAAAAAGCTGGCTCCCGCCTACCGTCACCAGGGCACCTTCCAGTTGCCAGCCAATTTCGCCAACGCCCGCGTCACGTTTTTTTACAACAGCATTGGTCAGGAGCAACACCTCTATATCAACGGACAGGAAATAGCGAAAGACCTGAAGTATAGCGCAGAAGGCAATGTATTTCTTCTGACGCCGGCCTTATTAAAGCCCGGCCAAAACACCCTTGAGATAGTGGCAACGCCCCTGACAAAGGAGCACGACTGGGATGTGGTGAATACCAATCCTGGTACCATTCAGGTGTTCACACCGGCCACGCCTTGGAAACGAAAGACGTTCAACGGCCTAGCCCAGGTGCTGCTTCAAACCACGAAAGAGCCCGGTACCATCACGCTCACCGCCACTTCAAAAGGCTTGAAAACGGCCACACTCAAGCTGAAAGCGGAAAAAGCGGCTGCTCGCCCCGCAGTGCTTTAAAAGGCTATTCGAATAGATCGGTAGCAGAAGACAGAACGTCATTTCGACCAGCGGGAGAAATCTCGCGTCCCACGCTAATCCCAATCGTGAGGAAATTACCGGAGCACGCGAGATTTCTCCCGCTGGTAGAAACGTCATCTTACCCGGTTGAGGGTAGAGTAGGGCCTGCCAATCCTACCCTCAACCGAAAGTTACTTTGATTGTGTGTTCAGCTTTCTTTGCAACGCCTCCAGCGCCGCCGCCAGATAGACCAGGGGCGCGTTCCAGTTGATGGCAATTTCGTTGGATGCGTAGGAGCACACGGTATCGGAGTAGGCCAGGGCGGGCAGCGTGGAGGGGTAGGCACAGCTGTCCTGGCGGCCGGGGTTGGGGCCGCCCACCAGCAAGCCCGGCACCGGCGCGGCTACTCCATCGGCCTCCGAGGGCCGGTGGTGCGGGTGCTGTGGCAACTTGGCCCCGCTGCCCGTGAGAAAGGAGTAGCCGGTGGCATTGCGACCCAACAGATAGTCGAGGTTGGAAAGCGCCGCTTGCAGATACTGCGGGTTGTTGGTGAGGCGGTAGGCTTGCACAAGAAGAACCCCCTGGTTGGCCGCCGTGGAGCTACTCCCCCAGCCGTAGTCGGCAGCCGTTTTGCCCATCACCGTGTGGTACGCCTGGGCTGTGTAGTTCTGCCGCAGAGAATCTGCGGCGGCACGCAAGTGGGCTTCCAGCTCAGGCAAATCCTGGCGGGCGGCGGGCGTGAGGGCAGCTTTGTTGCGCAACAGCGAGTAGTAAGCCAGCGTCCGCACCTGATTCCAGGTGGGTAGGGGCACGCGCGCATCGGGGAACAGCGGCACGGCCGAGTAATAACGGTCGTCTTTCGTGGTGATGTACAGCTCGGCCGCCGCCCATATAAACTCGTCCTTCACGGAGTCGTCGCCGTAGGCGCCCGTCACGATGGCCGGCTGAAATTGCTTGTTCAGTTCGTCCTGCCGGTAGAGCACGGCCGGGTGCGCCTGCGCCCAGTCCCACGCCTGCCGCGACGCCCGCAAACAGGAATCGGCCAGGCCGGGCAGCTGTCGGTCGAACCGGCGTAGCACCCGGCTGGCCTGGGCCAGCACGGCGGCAAAATCGAGCGTGGCTGCGGTGCTTTTCTGCACCACGTAGCGCGGAGCAGTGGTGTAGTTGGGCATCACCATGCCGTCAAATGAGGCGTTGGTGAGCTTGTGGTACACGCCGCCGTCGTGCGGGTCCTGCATGGTCAGCATCCAGCGCAGGTTCCAGAGGGCTTCGTCCAGCACGTCGGGTAGGGCGTTCTGGCTCTCAGGGATGTTGGTTTTGAGTTGGGCGCAGTAGGCCGGAAACTCCTCGTACAACGACAGCAGCGTGCCCATCGTGATGCCCGAGTTGACGATGTACTTGTTGTAGTCGCCCGCATCGTACCAGCCCCGCGGCGACGAGAGCACCGTACCAGCAGGTCGCCCGGCGCTGGCCGCCGAGCTATGTACCAGCACCCGCGTATCGGGGTGGCCCGCCGGGCGGCTCCAGGGCCCCGCGTAGGCGGGTGGCAGCGGCGTCGAGACGCGCTGATAGTAGTAGCCTTTCAGAGCGGCCTGCGCTACGCTCTCGTGCACCTTGGGCTGAATGCGAAAAGAATGAGAATAGCCAACATTCGGAATCCAGACCACGAACGTGCCCGGCCGGGTAAGCGCCGAAAAATCGGCCACCCGCGTTTGCTGGTGGGCCAGCTCCGCCGTGCGCGACTCGCCCAATTGCCCGGTGAAAACCGTGGTAGCCCGGTCGGGCGTGGTGATGTAGAACGGGCCGGCTGCTGCGCCTACCACCACGGCTACCTTGGGCGCAGTTGGGTAGAAGCCTACCTGGTTCAATCGAATGCTGTCGGTGAGGTGCTGGGCAACCAGCGGCGGAGCCAGGAGCACAATGCTCAGGAGCAGCAATAGTCTAGCTAACGGGGGCATGTTTTCGTTTTGGTTAGATGCTTTGGCACACTCAATGGGATGCGCTATTTACTTGCTGTTCACAGCTCCTACTCAGTCATTAAGGTAGTGTAGCTACCGGCATCCAGCGTAAACTGTGCCGTGCCTTTATTCAGCATTAGGGCTTTGCCTTCCTGCATGGAGCGCGCCTTGTCGGTGGTATAGACGCGCAGCTTTTTCACCGTGGTGGGCATGCCCGTGAGCGTCACGCGGCGTGTGGCGCCGTTGTTGACGAGGTGCACCGCATACGTGCCTTTCTGGCTGTTGCCCAGCGCGGCGGCCGATACGTTGGGCCGGTCGGCGGAGATGGGTAGGGCCACCACATCTTTGGGGGTAGCCGCAAGCTGCTTCAGGTTCCAGAAGCGCTGGGTAGGCCGTAGCGGGGTGTTGTCGCCGAAGATGCCACCCCCGGCCAGGGGAGAGTAGTCGGCCGTGAGCTGCCATTGCAGGATGGTGAGGGGCTGGCACACGGCCAGCAGCCGCATATACAGGCTGATTTCTTCCAGCGCATACGTCGGCTCCAGAAAAATGCCGGGGTAGCCCCAGGCTTGCGCGTCGATGCTACCCTCGCCCACAATCAGCGGGAGACGAAGCTGCTCGGCAGCGGCGGACCACTTTTGTAGGGTTTCGGTTTCCCAACCCCGCCACGAGTGAAACGACACGGCTCCGATATAGGGATGCGTGCTGGCGTCTTGCAGGGCGGGCGTCATAAACTCGTAGCTGGTCGCGTCGGAATTATCACCCAGCAATAGCTTGGTTTTCAGGCCCCGGCCGACGAAGTAGGCGCCTAGCTCCTTGATGAGTTGCGCGTGTTCCTGACCCGTTTGGCGGATATTGATACCCAGATCCGACTCGTTGAAGGAAAACAGCGCCACATCTACCGCATACTGGTCTTTAAGGTACTGAATGTAGTCAGCGATGGATTTGTAGCTTACTGGTAAAGCACTTGTATTTAGCGGGTTGCCCCACTTGCCATCTGGCCCCGGCCCGTTTCCTTTAGCCGGGGTGCCCACGATAGCCCACGCCGGTGCCGACCACGCCGAGAGAATAATCGGAATACCCCGCTTACTGAGCTTTTGCGCCATTTCCATCGACTCGCGCACGTGCGGGTGCAGCTTCCCTTGTTGGGCGGCCACCGTAGGGTCTTGGTCCTGAGCGGGCTGCCACAGCTGCCAGGGCATCTCTACCCGGCCCCAGGCCACCCGCATGTTTTGCAGCGCATAATCAATTACCTGCGGGTCCGTTTTGGGGTTCTGCAACCGAAAATTACCCCCGAAACCGGCAAAGGCGTGGCCGGGCTGCGCCGGGTTCAGCGTCAGCTTGATGGGTGCCCGGTCGATGCTGCCGGTGGCTTGAATGGTGAAGGTCTTTTGTGCGGTTTGCCCTTGCTGCACGCTGCCCGTCAGCAAGGGTAGGGAGAACTGATACTGTTGCCCCTCCTTGCCCGTTTCCTGCTTCAGTAGCACCGGCATCGGCTCGCTGAAGGTGATGATAAGCTGCCGGGTAGGAGCCACTAAGCGTATGCTGCTGGCGGGAGTGCTCGGTAAGTTGAGGCGGCTGAGCGTACCCTTGGTCAGCACCGCGCCCTGGGTATCCCGCACCTCTACTGTGCTGCTGCCAGGGTAGGTAGCAGCGGGCGGCTGCACGTTGAAGTACACACCGCTGCTGTTGGCCATATTGCCGCGGGCCGTAAGCTGCACCTGCACACGGGCCTGGCCCGGCCCGGTATCCTGCACAGTTTCCACAAAGTTCAGGCTGTCCAGCCGGGTCGTGACCACCTGCTGGTTGCCTTGCCGTGCGTAGTTGGGGCGTTGGCGTTCCTTGCCGGTTTCCGTCACCTTTCCATCGACTTTCACGATGCGCAGGCTCGTCCCAAATTCCAGCAGCTGCCCCTCGGTGCGAATACCGGTGAGATTACCCCAGGGCGCTACTTCCACCTGAGCAGTTGCTTTTTGTACGGCTGCGCCCAGCAGCAAAAAGCTGGTTGTCAGCAACAATGGCCAAATACGGGTTCTATTGAGGAAATACCTGCTCACAATAAAAGTCTGTTTTGTTTCGATTGGGTTGCCTCCTGGCTTCGAGTAGCTAAGAGTAGGGGTAGGAACAGAAAAAGCAGCCACGCGGAGCTAATGGCTGCTTTTTCGGGATACGCTCACGCACTGCTTATTTCGCCAATAGCAGCAATACCACATCGTGGGCGGGCAAGGTGGCGGCAAAGGCTTTTTTGGTGGTACCCACATCCTTCTTCATCCACAGGTTGCGGACTTTGTAGGTAGTATTCGCCGCGTTCAGCTCCTGTTTTGATAAGTCGTCGGTGATGGGCGTAGCTTTCCAGTCGAAGCGGACGGGCTGGGGCTTGCGGCTGCGATTAAGGAACGTGACGGCCCATTTTCCATCTGCCAAAGGCTTCAACCAGGTTTCCACGCTGTCTTTGCTGGAGTACCTGAATCCTTGTACCCCTAGCTTGTCCTGGTTCACGGCGAGCACCTCGCGGTTGGTGAGGATGTCGGTGGTTTCCTTGCTCATCTTGCGCAAATCGTTGCCCGTGATGAGGGGCGCGGCCAGCATCGACCAGAGCGTGAAGTGCGCCCGGTCTTCGTTCGCGGGCATGCCGTTGCCTACCTCCAGCATATCCGGGTCGTTCCAGTGGCCGGGGCCGGCGTACTGCCGCAGTCCCTCCTGCTTGTCCACAATTGGCATCACCCCCCACGACTTCCACGTGCCGTGGTCCTCAATACAATCGAAGCAGTTGTAGATGTCGCCGGTGGTGCGCCACAGGTGCCCTACCGTTTGGCCCCAGGTCCAGGGCGTATCGGTGCCCCACTCGCAGATGCTGAGCACGATAGGCCGACCAGCCTTTTGCAGCGCCGCCGTAATGGTTTTGTAGGCGCCCTCGGCCTTCAGGCCCTCCGTGTTGCACCAGTCGTACTTCAGGTAGTCGATTCCCCAACTGGCGTATTGCTGGGCATCCTGAAACTCGTAGCCCCGGCTACCGGGCCTACCCCCGCAGGTCTGGGAGCCCGCGTCGGAATAGATGCCCAGCTTGAGGCCCTTGCTGTGCACATAGTCGGCCAGGGCCTTCATGCCGGAGGGGAAGCGGTCCGCATTTGGATGGATGAAGCCCTGCGCGTCTCGCTCGCCGTGCCAACAATCGTCGATGTTGATGTAGGTGTAGCCCGCGTCCTTCATGCCGGAGCTTACCATGGCATCAGCCATTTCTTTTATCAGTTTCTCGTCTACGTTGCAGGCAAACTTGTTCCAGCTGTTCCAGCCCATGGGCGGGGTCAAAGCCAGGCCATCGTATTTAGTGTAGTTCTGTGTGTAGTTGTTGCCTTGACCAAATCCTGGAAGAGAGAAAGACAAGCCAAGAAGAAAGAGCGCAGTTTTTTTCATTAAACAGGTGAATTTGCTTTTACTGTCTACTAAAGTTGATGTGATAATAGCTGCAACGCGTCAGCTTTGTAGGGATTGAAGGAGAAGTCGTAAAGAACCGCTGGCACAGCCTCGTAGGAAGTCGGTTCTACCTTGCCTGAACTTAGTCTTTTGGCACTATCCGGAAGTTATCAAAGGCTATGTCTGCATCGAGCGCCCCATCGCCGTGAAACAGGAATTTGAACTCGTGCTGGGCTTTAGAAGGCAGCAAGGGCGTGTTGATGATGTCGCTCAGCTTGATGGACATCGTGCTCCACTTGCCGCGGGTGTTAAATGGTACCGTAGGTTTCCACTGATAGGTGTTCACAGCGCCCGCGTCCCCGTCAATCAGAAACTTGATGACGTTGGTACTGAAAGGTTTCAGCGTATTCACCTCAAATTTGAGCACATAGTTGCCGGGGTTAGCCACCACATCATTGGGAATAGCGAGGCTGTTAGCCGAAAACTCGGTCCATTCCCAGGCGCTAATCATTTTGTTGACGCGTAGGTATTTGCCATTTACAGGTCCCGGCGAAGTAGCATCCGTAATGTAGTCATCGCCGCCCCACACGCTGCCGCCCGTATCATACCCGAACAGAATGTTCCGGTCGTCCTTGTACTGCCCGGGTACGGAGCGCTCTATACCGTTAGCGTCTACCACTTTTACGGTAGCGCCCTTCGTAGCTGAGGTAGGCACGGTAAAGTACACCGAGTCGGGGGTAGCTCTGGTGATGGTAACGGGAGTACCCGCCCACACAAGCTTGCCTTGCTCAGTCGTGACGCCATACAGGTCGAAGTTCTTCCCGACAATAGCCATTCGCTGTCCCACGGGCGTGTACTCGTTGCTCATGCCCGTTATCGACAATGCCGGAATGGCAATGGTATATTGGGTTTCTGCGGTGCCTCCAGCCGTTATAACCGTTACCTTATTGCTTACATCTTTGGGTATCACCCGCGGAATGCGCAGCGTGATTTCTGTGGGGGTAATGTAGGCGTCTTTCAGATCGGCCTCTACGTCATTAAACAGTATTTGCTCGACGCTACAGAAGTTACTACCCTGAATAATAACCCACTCGGCCAGATTGCCGGTGGTGATGGTGGCGGTGCGGTCGGTAGGAGTGCTTACCTGACTGACGGTAGGCGTGCCGCCGCACACGTCGTTATCCTCCTTTTCGCAGGAAGAGAACGACAGCGCAACAGCCAGCAGAACGAAAGCGCCTACTCTACTAAGCGGGGTATAAGTATTCATTGTTTCGTGTGAAGTGTGTGAGGTGTGACCCACGGGCCTCTTCCGCCGTGCCAGAGAGGCCCGACTAGTTGCTACCAGCCAGGGTTGTTGCCGCCAATGAGCTTGTTGGCGTTGACTTCCGAAATCGGAATCGGGTACAGCAAGTGCTTCTGCTGCCGGCGCTTTATCACGTTGTTCTCGTCAATGTCAATGGCATTCATCACGGGCAGGTAGATACCCCAGCGAATCAAATCCCAGCGCCGGTCGCCTTCCAGGGCCAGCTCCCGGCGGCGCTCCTCCAGCACAAACGACCGGAACTGCTGCTGATCGAGGCTACCTATTTCCGAAGCATCGTTGCGGCGGCGAATTTGATTCACAGCCTCTTTTGCGGCGGCAGTAGGGCCGCCGCTTACTTCGTTGTCGGCTTCTGCAAAAATCAGCAGCACGTCGGGGTAGCGCAGCAGCGGGAAGTGGAAGTCGCCCAGCGTAACGGTGTTCTTCGTCACGGCTTCAAACTTGCGCAAGCGCGCAATGCGGCCATCATCCAGCCCCGACACGTCGGTGGGCTGGTAGCCGTACTTGGCGCGCTTGGCCACGGCGGCCGGGCTGTTATCCATGCCTTCCACCACGGAGCTGTCGCTTAGGGGGTAGTAGTGAAACTGCGTGTTGCTCCACATTTTCCAACGGTGCAGTACGCCGTCGGTGATGCGTTGGTCCTTCTCCTCAAAGTTGTGGTACCACTGGTAGGAAGTGCCAATCCAACCACCTTCTATTTGGTCGGCCTTGGTGGGGTCGATGCGCCCGCGACGGAAAAGCGACACTTCGTTACCAAAATCTGGGTGCTCAGAAAGACTTTGCAACGACCAGATATGCTCTCCCCGGTTCCGGTTGGCCACGGTCCACACATCGGCGTGCGAGGGGAATAGGTAGTACTCGCCGCTACTTATCACCTCCTGCGCTTTGTCGCGGGCCAGTTTGAAGTACTCGGCCGAGTTCAGGCCTTCCAGGCCAGCCACTACCATCTTGTTGTGCGTCATGGGCTGCGGGGCCAGCAGCACTTTTTTGCCGTCTACCAGCTGGTAGGCTTTCCCACCCATCACCGTAACCTGGCCGCTGGGTAGGGAGCCCGAAGCCATGGTGAGGTATACCTTTGCCAGCAAGCTGCTGGCGGCGCCCTTGCTAGGACGGCCTAGCTCGTAGCCCGCGTCTTTGGCCGATTTCAGGTTGGCTTCGGCCAGTTTCAGATTGTCGATGATGACGGTGTATACATCCTTCACCGGTGTGCGCGGCTGTTGCGGCTCGGCACCCTCAGTCACGGCCTTTTCGAATACCGGCACGGCGCCGTAGCTCCGCACCAATAGAAAATAAGCCCAACCACGCAGGAAATACAGTTGCCCGAGGGCATTCTGCTTCACCGCCTCATCGGCCGTCGTTAGGGCACTAATCTGCGAGATGCCGAAGTTGCAGCGGTGAATTAATGTATAGGGCCCGTTCCAACCGGTATCAATGCCCCAGTACGCTTGGTAGTTGCCAGCGCCCACGTCGCCAAAGGCCCAGCTAGGCCCGGTTGCATCGTCCGAGTCGTAGTCCCACAGGTTAGGAAACGGGCCATAGCGGAACATAGAGCCAGAAGCCAGCGTGTTCAGCGCGCCGTTGGCAATAAAGACCGGGTTGGTTACCTGGTCGGGCGTAACGAAGTCCAGCGGCTTTTCTTCCAGAAAATCGGTGCAAGCGGTACTGGCAAGCGAAGCAGCAAGAAGGAGGGCAAGTACTTGTATCTTTTTCATCTGACGAGAGACTACCTAGCGGTTCGAAGTATAGAATTAGAAGCCCGCGCTTACCCCCAGCGTGAAGGTGCGGCTGTTCGGATAGGAGTTCATATCAACCCCGCGGCGCGAAGCATCGCTACCGAATGCGTTGACGTCTGGGTCGTACCACTTGTATTTGGTGAAGGTCAGCACGTTGCTGACGCTGGCGTACACGTTGATGGCATCAATGAAGGGTGCTGGGTTCTTGAAAGAGTAGCCCACGTTGATGTTCTTCAGGCGCACGTAGGAGCCATCCTGCACCAGGCGGTCCGACAGGCGCGGCTGGCGCGTATCGGCGGCCAGAGCCTTCGGCCAGGTAGCGTTGGCGGCATTCTCAGGCGTCCACCGGCCATCGTACACAAACTGGGGCACGTTTGCCACCTTGCCCATGCGAATCTGGTACAGGTTGGTGTTCACAATGTCGTTGCCCTGCACACCCTGGAAGAACACACTGAGGTTGAAATTCCGGTAGGAAAAGTTGTTGGTGATACCGAAGTTGTAGTTGGCGTTCGTGTTGCCGATAATCTGGCGGTCGTTGGCCGTAATAGCGGGGTCTTCGTCGAAGTTTTTGTACTTGATTTCCCCAATCATCATGCGCTGTACCTCTTCCGATTGGCCCGCGTAGTTGGGGTCGGCCACTACCTCGGCCAGGTTGTCGTAGAAACCATCTTCCACGAAGCCGTACACAGTGCCAATGGGCTGGCCGTTGCGCTGCAAGAAGAAGTTATCGAAGTTGTTGTAGAGGCTACCCGCAAACTGGTCGCCGGGCAGATCCAGCATGCGGTTGCGGTTGAAGGAGATGTTGGCGTTGATGCCCCAGTTGAAGCGCGGCGTCGTCACAAGGGAGCCAATGCCGGAGATTTCCAGGCCTTTGTTCTCCACGGTGCCGAAGTTGGTGAGCTGGGTCGTAAAGCCCGTGCTATTCGGAATCTGGATGGGCTGCAACAGGTCGTGGGTCTTTTTCTTGTACACGTCTACCGTCACCGTGAAGCGGTTCTGCATAAAGCCCATGTCCACCCCGGCATTCACCTGGTCCGTGGTTTCCCACCGCAGGTTCACGTCGGCTGGTCCACGCCACGTCACGTCGGCATAACCTGGCTGTAGGGTGCCGTTGATGGGGTAGGCCGAAAACGCAAACATGGGGAGGGAGCGGTACGACCCAATACCTTGGTTGCCAGTCTGCCCGTAGCCCACCCGAAACTTCAGGGTGCTGAACAGATTCATATCCTGCACAAAGATTTCGTCGCCCGCATTCCAGGCCAGTGCAAACGAGGAGAAGTTGGCGTACTTGTTTTTCGTGGTGAAGCGACTGGAACCGTCGCGGCGAAACGAGGCCGTGGCTAGGTACTTGCCCTTGTAGCTGTAGTTCACGCGGCCCAGCACGGAGAACAAGCCGTTTTCCGACTTACCGCTGCCCAAGGTTTTCTGGTCGAGGCCGGCCCCAATGTTGTTGTTTTCCAGCAGGTCATCGGGGAAGCCCCGCACCGAAATATTGCGGTAGTAAGAGTAGCCGGTTTCGCGCGTTACCGCCGCCACCGCGTTGACGCTATGGTCCTGGTGGAAGGTGCGGTTGAAGCTCAGGATAGATTCCAGCGTGATACCGCGCCACGTGTCATCAGAAGAGTAGGCGTAGCCATTCGTGGTGCGCGCCTCTTGCAGGCGGCGGTTGTAGTACACCCCCAGGTTCTGTCGGAACGAGAGGTAGTCGGTGAATGTCAGCTGCGCGTACGTCGAGGAGTAGATACCCGTGGCATGCGTCTGGTCTTTCGCGGTGCGGGTGTAATTGTAGGGGTTAGCGGCGGCGTACCAGGAGGTAGCATCTTCGCGAGCCTTAGACTCAGGCGAGGACACCGGGTAGGTAGGCGGAAAGAACAGGGCCGAGCTGATGATGCTGGACTCGTTACCGTTAGAGTTTGTCTTACCCAGGTTATAGGTAGTGAACGTGATGTTGTTGCTGGTGCCCAGCTCAATCCACTTGTGCACCTTCCGCACAATGTTGGCCTGCAAACCATACCGCTTGAAGCCGGAGTTGACGATGATGCCCTGTTGGTCCAACATGTTCCCCGATACCGAGTAGGTGCCCTTGTCGCTACCGCCCGACATGCGCAGGGTATAGTCTTTGGTAACGGCCCGGCGGAAGATTTGATCCTGCCAATTGGTGCCCGTAAAACCGGCGGGGTAGGAGTCACCGGTCGTGCCGTTCAGGAAGTCTTCCGGTGCCGGCAGGTAGGTCGAGTCGCCAATGGTAGGGTCGAAGCCCCGGATACCAGGGTAAGGAAGCGTGTTCGGCGCGTAGCCGTTATACGTTTCGGCGTTGCGCTGCGCCTCATTCTGAAACTGCGCATACTGATACGCATTCAGCACTTTCACGCGCTTAGAAATTTCCGAGATGCTCGTGTTGGCAACTACCTCAATACGGTCTTTGTCGGTTTTTCCTTTCTTGGTGGTAATCAGGACGACGCCGTTGGCCCCGCGTGAGCCATAAATAGCCGTCGCAGATGCGTCCTTCAGGATTTCCATCGACTCGATATCCTGGGGGTTGATATAGGACAAAGCGTTGGTCGACTGCCCCGTGCCACCCGAAGGATTGGCGCCGCCGACGGAAGACCCAGTAGGCGTGGGCGAGGTAAACGGAAT
>Ga0210040_10002022_pt1 | contig 29372 bp, 34 predicted proteins | sample CryGeyCG12114_NA_FD_185462 | JGI IMG/M metagenome (GOLD analysis project Ga0210040, IMG submission 185462) | Groundwater microbial communities from aquifer - Crystal Geyser CG19_WC_8/21/14_NA (SPAdes) (version 2) | ecosystem: Environmental > Aquatic > Deep subsurface > Groundwater | place: USA...
TGCCGCGCCCACCTTTGTCGTAACTCATAACCCTGTTCGTCTTCCCGGTCGCCCGCTACTCTCGGTCAAAGATCCCGACGCCGGACGATGGCCGCAGGTCTTCGGGCGCGAAACCTTTTGCGCCTTGAGAATCAGCATAGCGCATTTTGCAAGCCATCGCGAATAAAATCGAAAGAGCTGTCAACCGGATGCAGCCGACCTTGCGCAGATGTGGCCATAGCGGCACAGATTGCGCCATGGATGCCCTTCTTGCGCTCGCCTCCAGCCCCGCCGCCTGGGCTGCTCTTGTCACGCTGGTGGTGATGGAGGTGGTGCTCGGCATCGACAATCTGATCTTCATTTCCATTCTGTCCAACAAGCTGCCCGAGGAAAAGCGCAGCAGCGTCCGGCGAGTCGGCATCACGCTCGCGCTCGGACTGCGGCTGGTGCTGCTGTCGATGATCGCGTGGCTGGTGGGGCTGACGGCGCCGGTGCTCGACCTCGGCCTCGTCGGCGCGCCGGGGCCGCATGGCGACCCGACGTTCGAGACAGCTTTCTCCTGGCGCGACCTGATCCTGATCGCGGGCGGCCTGTTCCTGGTGTGGAAGGCGACGCGCGAAATCCACCACACCATGAGCGAGGAGGAACATGATGATGCGGGCAGCCAGGCCGGCGCGGGCGGCCGGGCGGTGATGTCGATCGGCAGCGCGATCGTGCAGATCCTGTTGCTGGACATGGTGTTTTCGATCGATTCGATCCTCACCGCCGTCGGCATGACCGACGAGCTGCCGATCATGATCACGGCCGTGATCCTGGCAGTAGGCGCGATGATGGTCGCCGCCGACCCGCTCGCCAATTTCATTGCGCGTAATCCCACGGTGGTGATGCTCGCCCTCGCCTTTCTGCTGATGATCGGGCTGGTGCTGATCGCCGACGGCTTTGGCGTGCATGTGCCCAAGGGCTATATCTATGCGGCCATGGCTTTTTCGGCGCTGGTGGAAACGCTCAACATCACCGCGCGCGGGCGCAAGGCGCGGGCGAAGGCGGCGGGCGGGCGGGCGGTAACGGGCCATTGAGCCGGGCGACGCACGCGCCTATGCGCCCGGCATGACCGTTCACCTGCACGAAGAAGATCTTCCCGCCGACGTCTTCGCCCCCGGCGCCGCTATTGCCGTGGATACCGAAACCATGGGCCTCATCACGCCACGCGACCGGCTGTGCGTGGTGCAATTATCGGACGGCGGTCCCGACGAGCATCTGGTCCGCTTCAAGCCGGGCAGCAATTATGCCGCACCCAACCTGAAGGCGGTGCTGGGCGACCCCGCCCGGCTCAAGCTCTTCCACTTCGGCCGCTTCGACATCGCCGCGCTGTCCTTTTACCTGGGCGTGGTCGCGGCACCGGCGTGGGACACCAAGATCGCCTCGCGGCTGGTGCGCACTTACACCGACCGCCACGGCCTTAAGGAGCTGGTCCGCGAGCTGCTCGGCACCGACGTGTCCAAGGCGCAGCAATCGTCCGACTGGGGCGCGCCCGAGCTCAGCGAAGCGCAAAAGGATTATGCGGCATCGGACGTGCGCTTTCTGCACCGCCTGAAGGACGAGCTGGAGCGGCGACTCATCCGCGAGCAGCGGCTGGAGCTTGCTCAGGAGTGCTTTGCATTCCTCCCCACGCGCGCCGAACTCGACATCGCCGGCTGGCCAGAGATCGACATCTTCGCCCATGCATGAGGAGGGCGACCATGTCTGAGATCGCCCAGCGCCAGCGCAGCGACCGCCAGCAATGGGCGGCGCCGGGCAGCGCGCACGACCGGCTGGTCGGGTTCCTGCGCTGGGCGCTGCCCTCCGGCGTCGGCGTGCTCGCGGCCTTCCTGGTGCTGGCACCGCTCTATGCCGGTGGCGACGTGTCGTTCGTACTCGACAAGAACAAGGTGGAGGTGGCGCACGAACGACTCAAGATCCAGTCGGCGCAGTATCGCGGCGAGGATGGCAAGGGCCAGCCCTTCACTCTGTCCGCGCAATCGGCGGTGCAAAAGAGTTCGGCCGAACCGATCGTCCGCATCGGCGGCCTGTCGGCGATGCTCCAGCTTGCCGATGGCCCGGCGCAGTTCACCGCCAACACCGGCCGATATGACATGGACACCCAGCAGGTGACCGTCGACGGCCGCATCGACTTCACCGGGCCCAACGGCTACGATCTCAAGACCCATGATGCCACCGTGGACCTCAAGAAGCGGACCATGGCGAGCGGCGGCGCAGTGACGGGCACGGTGCCGCAGGGCAGCTTCAGCGCCGACCGGATGCACGCCGACCTTGATCAGCGTAGCGTGCGGCTGGATGGTCATGCCCACTTGCGCATCGTGCCCGGCAGGGCGAGATAGCGCCGCATGCGCGTTCTTCTTGCCTCTGCCCTGCTCCTGTGCGCCGGTGCCGCTTCGGCGCAATCAAGCCACAACAGCAACGCGCCCATCAACTTCGGCGCCGATCATATCGAGTTGCAGGACAAGGCCAATCGCGCGGTGCTGTCGGGCAACGTGTCGGTGAAGCAGGCGGAGATGACGCTCAACGCCGCGCGCATGACCGTGGCCTATACCGGCCAGGTGGTGGACGGCAGCCCGCAGGTCTCGCGGCTTGACGCCGCCGGCGGCGTGGTCGTGACCAGGCCCTCCCAGGCGGCGCGCAGCCAGTATGCGATTTATGATCTCAACCGCCGTGTTATCACCATGCTCGGCGCGGTGTCGCTGACGCAAGGGGGCAACACCGTCAACGGCGGCCGGCTGACCATCAACCTGGATACCGGCCGGGCGGTGATCGACGGCTCGTCGGTTGCCGCGTCAGCCGCAACCTCGGGCGGGGCGGTGCAGCGGACCGGTGGCCGCGTGACCGGCACCTTCTCCGTTCCCAAGCGGGACTGACGCTTCGCGCCGGGTGTATTCCGGCCGCGTCTTGGTGCATGCTCTCCGCCAACCGGTCGACGTCACCTTTCGTTAACTAATTCTTGCGAGGCCAGCCGGCATGGACGCCCCCACCGCTCCCGACACGCTCGACGCGGCCGCTCCGATCATCGAGGCGCCGGTCAGCCGTGGGCTGCAGGTGGTGTCGATCGCCAAATCCTACGACAAGCGCGTGGTGCTGACCGATGTGTCGGTATCGGTGGGCAATGGCGAGGTGATCGGGCTGCTCGGCCCGAACGGCGCCGGCAAGACCACCTGTTTCTACTCGGTCATGGGGCTGGTGAAGCCCGATTCGGGCCGGATCATGCTCGACGGCGACGACATCACCGGCCTGCCCATGTACCGCCGCGCGATCCTCGGCCTTGGCTATCTGCCGCAGGAGACGTCGATCTTCCGCGGGCTGACGATCGAAAAGAACATCATGACCGTGCTGGAACTGTCGGAGCCGGACAAGGCCGCTCGGCAACGCAAGCTCGACACCCTGCTCGACGAGTTCGGGCTGACCCGGCTGCGCGATGCACCGGCGATGGCGCTGTCGGGCGGCGAGCGTCGCCGCGCCGAGATCGCCCGCGCGCTTGCCGCCGACCCCTCGATCATGCTGCTGGACGAGCCGTTCGCCGGCATCGACCCCATTTCCATCGCCGACATCCGCGACCTGGTGAAGGATCTCAAGCGCCGAGACATCGGCGTGCTGATCACCGACCACAACGTCCGCGAAACGCTGGACATCGTCGACCGCGCCTACATCATCTACGACGGCCGCGTGCTGTTCACCGGCTCGCCCGAGGAACTGGTCGCCGACGCCAACGTCCGCCGCCTGTACCTCGGCGAGGGCTTCTCGCTGTAACGCCCCATGAGCCTAGGCCCGCGCCTCGACCTGCGGCAGACGCAATCGCTGGTGATGACGCCGCAGCTCCAGCAGGCGATCAAGCTGCTGGCGCTCTCCAACCTCGAAATCGAGAGCTTCATCGCCGAGGAGGTGGAAAAGAACCCGTTGCTGGAAGCAACGCGCGCGGATGGCGAGAGCGGCGAAGTGGCCGCGCCTCCCGAAGCGCCGGCGGAACCGACCGCGACCGATGCGCTGCTCGCCGGCGGCGCGGCGCCCGACGAGCCGGCGATCGATGTCGATTACGCGACGGAGAGCCACCAGCAGGACAGCATCGCCGACGGCGGCGGCGGCCATGACGGCTCGCTCGGCCTGAACGGCAGCGTCGGCAGCGGCGGCGAGGACGGACCCGATCTCGACGCCTTTGCCGATACAGGGCTCAGTCTTGCCGACCACCTGCTTGCCCAAGCCGGTGCCGCGATCGACGGCCCCGACGCGTTCATCGCCGCGCACCTGATCGATCAGATCGACGAGGCGGGCTATCTGACGGTGCCGTTGCTGGAGGTGGCCAATCGGCTCGGCGTGGCGCTCGCCCGCGTCGAAGGGGTGCTCGCCACCATCCAGACCTTCGACCCCACCGGTGTCGGTGCGCGCGACCTTGCCGAGTGCCTCAGCCTTCAGGCGCGCGAGGCCGACCGCTACGATCCGTGCATGGCGCGGCTGTTGGATCATCTCGACCTGCTCGCGCGCGGCGAGCTCGGGCGGCTGAAGCGCATCTGCGGCGTCGATGACGAGGACATGGCCGACATGATCCGCGAGCTGCGCGGCTACGATCCCAAGCCGGGGTGCCGCTATGGGGGCGAGCCGATGCAGGCCGTGACGCCCGACCTGTTCGTGAGGCGCACCGCCGCCAGCTGGGGCATCGAGCTCAACAGCGCGACCTTGCCGCGCGTGCTGGTCAACCGCCGCTATTACCACGAGCTCAGCGCGGGGCCGCAGGACAAGGCGGGCAAGGCCTGGCTCAACGACTGCCTCGCCAGTGCCAACTGGCTGCTGAAGGCGCTGGACCAGCGCCAGCGCACCATCATCAAGGTCGCGGCCGAGATCGTGAAGCAACAGGAAGCCTTCTTCCTGCATGGCGTGGCGCACCTGAAGCCGATGACCCTCGCCCGCGTCGCCGAGGCGATCGAAATGCACGAATCGACGGTCAGCCGCGTCACCAGCAACAAATACCTCTCCTGCGCGCGCGGCCTGTTTGAGCTGAAATACTTCTTCACTTCGGCAATTCAGGCGGCCGATGGCGGCGAGGCGGTATCGGCCGAAGCGGTCAAAAACGCGATCCGGACGCTGATCGCTGGCGAGGGCGAGACGATCCTGTCCGACGACACGCTGGTCGAACGGCTCAACGCCAAGGGCTTCGACATCGCCCGCCGCACCGTCGCCAAGTATCGGGAAGCGATGGGCATCGGCAGCTCGGTACAACGCCGCCGCGCCCGCTCACTCGCGGGCGCGGGCTAGGGTGGATCGACATTCAGCGGAGCCAGATCATGGCGGCGGCGAGGTGGACGAAGCCGCTGAGGTGGATGGTTCGCCGATCGTGGCGGGTGGCGAAGTGGCGGAAGTGCTTGAGGCGGCTGAAGCATCGTTCGATTCGGTCGCGGTGTTTATAGGCAAGGGCATCGTGCGGGATGGCGAGCTTGCGGGATCGGTTCGACGGGATCACCGCTTCGCGCCCATTTCGGCGATCACCGCGCGCAAAGCATTGCTGCCATAGGCTTTGTCGGCGAGCACGGCATCGCCGGCCTGGCCGTCCAGCAGCGCCGGTGCCTGCGTGATGTCGCCGGCCTGACCTGCGGTGAGGATAAGCCTGAGCGGCCTGCCGAGCGCGTCGGCCAGCATGTGAACCTTGGTGGTCAGTCCGCCTCGGGAACGCCCCAGCGCCTGATCCTTGGCCCCCCTTTTCCGCTCGCCGCCTGCTGATGGGCGCGGACGATGGTGCTGTCGAGCATGAGATACTTGTTATCCCGGTCGGCGGTCAGCGCGTCGAACACTCGCTCCCACACCCCGGCATGGCACCAGCGGCTGAAGCGGCGATGCACCGTCTTCCACTTGCCGTAACACTCCGGCAGGTGCTGCCAGTGTGCGCCCGAGCGCAGCACCCACAAACATCCGTTCACGAACAAGCGTTGTCCAATCCCGTGCGTCCCGGATCACCCGCCTTGCCCGGCAGCAGCGGCGCGATCCGGGCCCAATGCGCCTCGCTCAACTCGTACCGCCTGATCCCCATCGTCCGCTCCGCGCCTCAACACGGAGCCTCATGAATCAGCAATCAGCCCGCTTGGGAATCCTGAATGTCGATCCGGCCTAGGGCCTGACCAGCAAAGCCCCAGCGGCCCAGCTTCCGGATATGCGCCCTCTGGCCAAAGCAGCAGCCGATCAAAACGCCATCGACAACCCGGCATATGCCGTCACGCTGTCGCGATCGTCGCGCAACGCGTAGCCGCTGACGCCGCTGCGCACCGAGAGCGGGCCGGCGAGACGCCCGTCGACCCCCATCGCGAAGCTCACGTAATCGCGGTCGGCCCGCTCGACCCCGGTGGTGTACGAGATCGGCGCGCCCGACGGCATGATCGTGATGGAGCGCGGATCGTCGTTGAACTCATGCTCATAGCTGCCACGCGCGAAGAACCCGACGGCGGAGCCCGGCAGCGTCCGTGCCACCAGTCCGGCGCGGCCCGTCCAGCTCTCAATGCGCTGATCGCTGAAGCTTGCGTTGGTCGAGGTGGTCGCGTCCTCGGCATAGCCGTTGATCGTCAGCCGCTCATAGGCAACCGACAGGTCGGGCCCGAGGCCCAGGCCGCCACCCGCCAGCACGTCCAGCGCCGCCGTCAGCCGCCCGGCGACATAGTCGCCATCGGTGTCGCCGCGATTGTCGCGCTGCACCGGCCCCAGCTGCACCAGCCGCGCGACATGGTCGTAGTCGATCCGGCCATAGCTGCCGTCGGCGAGCAGGCGGAACGGACCGACGCCGCCGCGCGCGTAGCCGATCACGGTCCACGCCTTTGCGCGATAGTTGCCGCTTCCGAGACCAAATTGGCCGTTGCCATCGCTGTAGCCGCCGGCCAGCCCGACGCCCGAACGCTCGCCCAGTGCCAGGTCCACCCCGAGGTTACCGGTGAAGCCCCGCTCGGTGATGCCGACCTGCTGGGTGGAGCCGCCGGCGCTGTAGTAGTGATAGGCGGCGCTTCCGAAGATCGCCGCACGGCTGCCGCCCCGCGCCGCGCCGCCGCGCATCGGTGCTTCGAGCAGGTCGCGTTGCGAGCGGAACATCGCCTGCGCCGAATAGGCAAGCCCCGCGATCTGGTCGGGTGCCTCGATCAGGCTGGCGACGGCGTTGCCCTGAATGCGCTGCATGATGCCGCTGGGGTGGACGCTATCGGCGAGGATGTAGGTCTCGTTCGCGTTGGGCGACACAAGCGTGGAGCGATTGCAGTTGAGCGAGGAGGCGACGGTGCAGGCCTGGCCGGTGACGTTGGTGATGCCGAACGCGCCGGCATTGGCGGCCACTTCGTTGAACAAGCGGTCAGTATCGAAGTAAAGCGCGTTGACCTTCGCCGCGGCGAGCGCCGAGGCATAGGTCTGGTTGAAGAGCTGCAATCCTGCCGAGCCGCCGGTCTGCACGGCAAAGGTGACGATGCGCGACGCGCCGGCCGTTTGCACGCGCGCCACCTGCTGGGCGAGCTGAGTCGCGGCGGTGGTCAGAATGGAATTGTCGCGGCTGCCCAGCGCCTGGAAATAGAAATAATCGTTGCCGCCGCCCTGGATATACACAAGGTCACGCGGGCCGAACGTGCCGCCGCCGGCAAGATAGGCGTTGATCTGCGTCGTCACCGACGGGGCAACGCCGCTCGCCGCCGACACCCGCGCCCCGCCGACCGCATAGTTGGTGCCGCCCTGACCATAGACAGGCTTGAGGTCGATGCCGAGGCGGCTCGCAAGCACCTCCGGCGCGACGGGATCGGGATTGGTGGTGAAGCTGCCCGCGTCGCGCGGCACCGCCGGGCTGATCGGCAGGTAGAAGCCGCCGTCGGCCAGGCTGTCGCCGAACACGACGATCCGCGTCACCGGCTCGCCCGCCGCGGTCGCCTGCGCGCTGGTCTGCGCGAGCGCCGGCGCGGCCGCCGTCATCAACAGGAACAACAAGGCGGCGCGCGCGAAACCCGGCATTGGCATCCTCTCCCGATCGGCCACACCTTTCCGGCGCGTACCGAATACTCGAATCCGCCCGTCCTCCTCGCTTGTCAAGCAGGGAGATGTCGATTGGCGTCAGTCGTCCTCATCTTCGAAGCCGACCAGCGCCAGCGCACGCGCCTTGATCTGCCGCGTCATGCACCAATGCACCAGCGCGTCCTCGCGGCCGTGCGTCACCCACACCTCCCTGGGCGCGATCTCGGTCAGGGTGGTGGTCAGCTCGTCCCAATCGGCATGGTCGGAAAGGATCAGCGGCAGCTCCACGTTCTTCTGTCGCGCACGCTGGCGCACCCGCATCCAGCCGCTCGCCATCGCGGTGATCGGATCGGGCAGCCGCCGCGACCAGCGATCGTTGAGCGCCGAGGGCGGGCACATCACCACATGGCCGGCGATGTCCTTCTTGGTCGCTTCCGACACCAGCAACAGCTCGCCCAGCCGCACGCCATGATCGGCGTAAAGCTCGCACAGTCGCTGAAGCGCGCCGTGAATGAAGATTGGCGCCTCATGCCCCCGTGCCCGCAGTTCCGCGATCACCCGCTGCGCCTTGCCGAGCGCATAGGCGCCGACCAGCACGCAGCGATCGGGGTTGGCGTGCAGGGCGTGCAGCAGCTTGTCGATCTCGTCGCCGGTCTCGGGATGGCGGAACACCGGCAGCGCGAAGGTCGCCTCCGTCACGAACACATCGCAGGCGACCGGCTCGAAGGCTGCGCAAGTGGGATCGGCGCGGCGCTTGTAGTCGCCCGACACCACCACCCGCTCGCCGCGATGATCGAGCACGATCTGCGCCGAGCCGAGGCAGTGGCCCGCGGGCACGAAGCCCACCTCCACGCGGCCCTGGCCGGGCTCTCCCATGCGGATCGTCTCGCCATAGGCGACCGGATGGCCGACCTGCGTGCCGTAGCGCGCGTCCATGATCGCCAGCGTTTCCGGCGTCGCCCAGACATCGCCATGGCCGCCGCGCGCGTGGTCGGCATGGCCATGGGTCACCAGCGCGCGGGGCGTCGGCTCCGACGGGTCGATCCAGGCGTCGGCGGGGCGGACGTAGATGCCGTGCGGATGCGGTTCCAGCCAGTCGCCGAGCTTTGCCATGCCGCCACTACGCTTGAGGACAGTCAACGGTGCCCGCCTGCGCACTCGGATCGATTCGGCGCCAGCCTTCGTTGTTTGCCTATCAACGGGATGGAGTCAGGCAATGGCAACGGGAATGATCTGGACGCTGGTGGTGTTCATCGGCGGTTTCGCGCTGCTGGCGGTGATCGTCTATGCCAAGTTCACCAACCGCGTGTCGCATCGCGAGCACCGGCAGGCCGAGCAGGCGACCCACGACAATTACAAGGACGGTCCGGTGGAGGATCGGACGCGCGGCGCAAGCTGAGGTCAGCGGGACCAAGCCGCAGAACGACACGCGCGTCCAACGCTAGGGACTCGGCGTGGCGGCGATCCGCAGGGTGGCGACGATCGCATCCATCGTCGCCGCCGCAGTCTTCTGATTGGGCGTGCCGGCGGGCGGCGCCTCGGCGGCCCTCACGACATAGCTGATCCGGTCCAGCGCATAGCAGGCGCCGTTGGCGCGGGTACGCAGCGACACAATTTCGACCCCCTGGTTCATGCCCGCATCGCTGCCGCGCCACGCGGTCCAGCTGCGGCCGTTGATCGTGCGATCGGGCAGCTTGTGCGCGAGCGCCGGGTCAAAGCCGGCGGACAGGCAGGACGCGATCACGTGCCGGTCGCGGCTACCGCCGAAACGCACCATCTCGCTCGCCTGGCCCCGCCCATCGCTCGGCCGCGCGCGTTGCGTGAAGGAGACGAGGCCAACCCCCGGGCCTGCGGGCTTGCCGTCCCACATCACGCGCCAGCCACCCGACAGCAACGCCCGTCCGCCGAAGTCGAGCGCCGGTTGCACGGCCGCAGGGTAGCGCAAGGTGATGCGGCCATCGCGGCTCATCAGCGTCGTGCCCTCGGGAAGAACCGCCGCAGCCAACGGAGCGGCAGCGGCGAGCAGAAGGATCGAAAACAGGCGCATGAAGGCAGCAGCTCCGCTGGTGTGGCGGTAACACCAACGCATGCCCATCTTGGAGGGATGCACGCCACCGCGATCGACCTGCCGCCGCCGATCACCCGCTGGTTCGAGAGTCGCGGCTGGCGGCCGCGTCGCCACCAACTCGACATGCTGGCCGAGGCGCGAGCAGGCCGCCACGCGCTGCTGGTCGCCTCCACCGGCGCGGGCAAGACGCTGGCGGGCTTCCTGCCGAGCCTCGCCGACCTGATCGAGCATCCCGCTGACGGGCTCCACACCCTCTACGTGTCGCCATTGAAAGCGCTGGCGGTCGATATTCAGCGCAACCTCGTCACGCCCGTCGAGGAGATGGACCTCAATATCCGGGTGGAGACGCGCACGGGCGACACGCCGTCCGACCGCAAGGCGCGCCAGCGCGCCCGGCCGCCGCACATCCTGCTGACCACCCCCGAATCGCTGTCGCTGCTGCTGTCCTATCCTGACAGCTTCACGATGTTCGCGGGGCTGAAGACGATCATCATCGACGAGGTTCACGCCTTCGCGACCGGCAAGCGCGGCGATCTGCTGTCCTTGTGCATGGCGCGGTTGCAGCGGATCGCGCCGTCGTTGCGCCGGGTGGCGCTGTCGGCCACCGTTGCCGATCCCGATGGCTATCGCGCCTGGCTCGCGCCCGATGGCGACATCGACACCGTCAGTACGGTTCTCGGCGAGCCGGGCGCCGACCCCGACATCGCCATTCTCCTGCCCGAAGGCCGGGTGCCGTGGATGGGCCATTCCGGCCGCTACGCCGCCGAACAGGTGATGGCGGAGATCGAGACGCACAAGACCAGCATCGTCTTCTGCAACACCCGCAGCCTCGCCGAGCTGATCTTCCAGGACCTGTGGAAGGTCAACACGATGAGCCTCCCCATCGGCGTCCACCACGGCAGCCTCGCGCGCGAGGCGCGCCGCAAGGTGGAGCAGGCGATGGCCGACGGCCGCCTCCGCGCGCTGGTCGCGACCGCCAGCCTCGACCTCGGCGTCGACTGGGGCGACGTCGATTGCGTGATCCAGATGGGCGCGCCCAAGGGATCGTCGCGCCTCCTCCAGCGCACCGGCCGCGCCAACCACCGCCTCGACCAGGCGTCGGAGGCGATCGTCGTTCCCGGCAACCGCTTCGAATATCTCGAAGCCCGCGCCGCCCTCGACGCGGTCGATGCGGGCGAGCTCGACCCCGACGTCTTTCGCCCCGGCGCGCTCGACGTCCTCGCCCAGCACGTCATGGCTTGCGCGTGCGCCGCGCCGTTCCGGCAGGGGCAGCTGCTCGATGAGATCCGTTCCGCCCTCCCCTATTCCGCGTTCACCGACGAGCTGTTCGACCGCGTCCTCGGCTTCATCCGCGATGGCGGCTACAGCTTGCGCGCCTACGACCGCTTCAAGCGGCTGACGGAAGGCGAGGATGGCACCTGGCGCGTCAGCCACCCCAATTTCGTCACGCAGCACCGCCTCAACGCCGGCATCATCGTCGAAGCGACGATGCTCAACGTCCGCTTCAAGAACGGCCGCACGCTAGGAAAGGTGGAGGAAAGCTTCGCTTCCACGCTGTCGAACGGCGACACCTTCTTCTTCGCTGGCCTGAGTTGCGAGGTGATCGGCATCGACACGGAGGATCTGGTGGTCCGCGCGTCGACCAAGCCGGCACGCATCCCGACCTATGGCGGCGCGCGGATGCCGATCTCGACCAACCTCGCCGACCGGGTGCGCGGCTTTCTGGCGGACGGCAGCGAGTGGCACCGCTTCCCCGATGACGTGCGCGAATGGCTGGAGTTCCAGACCCGCCGCTCCGTCCTGCCTCAGCCCGGCCAGTTGCTGGTGGAGACGTTCCCGCGCGAGGGGCGCAACTACATGGTCGCCTACAGCTTCGAAGGGTGGAACGCGCACCAGTCGCTCGGCATGCTGGTCACCAAGCGGATGGAAACGCTGGGGCTGAAGCCACTCGGTTTCGTCGCCAGCGATTATGCCATCGCCACCTACTCGATCGAGAAGGTCACCGATCCCGCCGCGCTGTTTTCCGCCGACATCCTCGAGCATGAGTTCGTCGACTGGGTAGAACGCTCGCACCTCCTGAAGCGCGCGTTTCGCGAGGTGGCGGTGATCGGCGGCCTTGTCGAGCGCCAGCATCCAGGCAAGCGCAAGACCGGCAAGCAGGTGACCTTCTCCACCGACCTCATCTACGACGTCCTGCGCAAGTATGAGCCGACCCACCTGCTGCTGGAAGCCGCCTGGGCCGACGCGCGCGCGCGGATGACCGATGTCGGCCGCCTCGCCCACCTGCTCGACCGTGCGGCCGAGACGATGGTGCATGTCGACCTGCCCCGCGTCACGCCGCTGGCCGTGCCGGTGTTGACGCTGATCGGGCGCGAGCGAGTCGCGACCGGCACCGGTGCCGCCGAGGACGCGCTGCTGATCGAGGCGGAGTCACTGGCCGCAGAGGCGATGCGGCTCGACTGATTACCCGAGCGGCGGCTGCTTCATCAGGTTGCGGCGGCGCACGTCCAGCCGGTCGGCATAGGCACGCAGCAACAGCGCCATTTCCTCTTCGCTGACGTCGAGCAGCGTTTCGGAAGCGGCCCGCAACTCCTGCGCGCCGATGTACAGCTGATAGGCTTCGAAACTGTGACGGGCGGCCCGACGCAGCGCCGCGGGATTGAGCTTGGCCATTGCGGACGCCTGTGGGCGCTGCGAGCGAACCGATCAACCAACGCGTAGGCCGATTGCGGCGAAGCGAGTCCGCCCGGCGCGCAAGCGCTCTCTGCTGGTGTGGCGCAAGCGCCCGTTGCGGCCCGGCGCTCCGCTCGTTAGCGCGAATCCATGCGCTATCTGCTGTTGTTGCTTCTCGCCCTCGCCTCGCCCATTTCGCCCGCCGCTGCCAAGGCGAAGTCCGCGAAATCCGGGCTCGTGCACGTCCGGCTGGTGACGTCGGCAGGATCGCTGGTGCTCGCCCTCGACGCGCGGCATGCGCCCAAGACCACCGCAAATTTCATGGCCTATGTCGACGACGGGCGATTCGATGGCGTCAGCTTCTACCGCGCCTGGCGCAACAAGGCCGCGCCGCAGTTCGGCTTCGTGCAGGGCGGCATCCGCACCGACGCCCGCCGCATCCTGCCACCCTTTCCGCTGGAAACCACCGCCAAGACGGGCATTCGTCACACGGACGGCACGATCTCCATGGCACGGCGCGCGGATCCGGCCTCGGCAGGCGGCAACTTCTTCATCACCGTCGGCGCCCTGCCCTACATGGACGCGCACGGCAGGGAGCAGGGCTTTGCCGCCTTTGGCCACGTGGTCTCCGGCATGGACACGGTGCGCCGCATCCTCGCCCAGCCAACCGGCGGCGGCATGGGCGGTCAGATGCTGCTGAACGAGGTCCGGCTGATCAAGGCCGTGCGCCTGGACGGCGTCGCCAAGCCCACCAGCATGCCGCGCGCCTGGTTGATCAAGACCGGCCCGAGCCGCCCTAGATCAGCGCCCCAACGGCATCCATGAAGCGCGCCAGGCTGATCGGCTTGGATACATAGGCGTTGGCGCCGGCGCCGCGGATTCGTTCCTCGTCCTCGCGACCCGCATAGGCGGTCACCGCCATGATCGGGATGTCCTTCAGCTGCTCGTCGGCCTTCAGCTCGAGGATCAGCTGATAGCCGGTCACGTGCGGCATCTGGATGTCCATGATGATGAGGTCCGGCGCGAAGTCGCGGGCGCGCGCCACCGCCTCGCGGCCGTCGCGCACCGGTTCCGCCACCAGTTCGTGCGCGCGCAGCAGGTCGCAGAAAAGCTTCAGGTTAAGTTCGTTGTCCTCGACAACCAGCACCCTTTTTGCCACGCCCGCCACGAACTCCCGCTTTCACAACCGTTGATAGGCAATGCGCCCAGTCCTGACAAACGACGATGCGGCCGCGCTGGCTCTTTCTGCGCTCGCCTGGACGCTCAGCGACGGCACCCGGGCCGATCGGCTGTTGGGGCTGACCGGCCTCGATCCCGACGCGTTGCGGGCGCGGGTCGGCGAACCGGCGGTGCTCGCCGCTGCGCTCGCCTTCCTGCAAAGCCACGAGCCCGATCTCGTCGCCTGTGCCGAGGCGATCGGCACCACCCCCGCCCGGCTGGTCGCTGCGCAGGCGGAGCTGGAGGCGTGAGCCGGCCGCTGCTGATCACCGATTGCGACGAAGTGCTGCTGCACATGGTACGCCACTTCGGCAGCTGGCTGGGCGAGCACAAGGACATCGATTTCGCGATCGGCCACGGCGACTTCGAGGACCGCATGAAGCGCCGCGACGGCGTGCCCATCGGTCGCGACGAGATGTGGGAACTGCTTGGCGAGTTCTTCCCGGGCGAGATGGATCGCCAGACCTTGGTGCCGCACGCCCGCGAGGCGCTGGCCGGGCTGGCGGAGGTCGCCGACATCGTGGTGCTCACCAATCTCACGGATGTATGCCAGCAGCCGCGCATGGAGCAGCTCGCCCGCTTCGGCATTGAGCATCGCGTGCAGTGCAACCAGGGCGGCAAGGGCACGCCTGTGGCAAAGCTCGTGGCAGAGCACGGCCATCCGGTGACGGTGTTCGTCGATGATCTGGCCGTTCATCACGATTCGGTGGCGCGCCATGCTCCGCACGTCCACCGCCTGCACATGGTGTCGGAGCCGGCGCTGGCCCCCACCGTGCCGCCCGCCCCCGCTGCCCACGCCCGCATCGACGACTGGCGCGAGGCTCAAGGCTGGATCGCCGATCGCTTTGCCGCCGGCACGCCCGCCACCAGCTGACACAGGAGCTTACCCATGACAACGACGATCGACCAACGCCTTCAGGACCTCGGGCTGACGCTGCCGGAGGCGGCTGCGCCGGTGGCGGCCTATGTGCCCGCGGTCGAGGCCGGTGGGCTGCTCCACATCTCGGGCCAGTTGCCGTTCCGCGACGGGCAGGTGATCACCGGCCGCCTCGGCGAGGACGTGTCGGCGGAGGACGGCAGGGCGGCCGCGCAGGCATGCGGCCTGATGCTGGTGGCGCAGATCAAGGCGGCGCTGGGCGGTGACTTGGGCCGTGTTCGTCGAATCGTGAAGCTTGGCGTGTTCGTCAACTCGACACCCGATTTCACCCAGCAGCCGGAAATCGCCAATGGCGCGTCGGAGCTGATGCAGGACCTGTTCGGCGACGCCGGCAAGCACGCCCGCGCGGCGGTCGGCGTCGCGGCGCTGCCGCGCGGCGCGGCGGTGGAAGTCGATGCGATTGTGCAGATTTCATGATGGCGACCCCTGCGCAGGCGGGGGTTCATCTCTATATCGATCGCGCGATGCTGTTTGACTACTCTCAGCCACGGGCCCTCGCTCGCGCACGGGTGTTGAAAGCAGCGGCATGAGCAGCATCACCGCCCGCATCGCCGATGGCGTGGCCGCGATCCCGGCCGCCGAGTGGGATGCCTGCGCCGGTCCCGGCAATCCGTTCGTCGGCCACGCCTTTCTCGCGGCGCTGGAAAAATCGGGCAGCGTCGGCGGGCGCTCGGGATGGCAGCCGCTGCCGGTGATCGTCGATGGTGCCGACGGCAAGCCGGCTGCCATCGTCCCTGCCTATGTGAAGAGCCACAGCCAGGGTGAATACGTCTTCGATCACGCCTGGGCCGACGCGTGGCAGCGCGCTGGTGGCGATTATTATCCCAAGCTGCAGGTCGCCGCGCCCTTCTCGCCCGTCCCCGGCCCGCGGTTGCTGCTCCGCGACGAGAGCCTTGCCCCCGCCGCGATCGCCGCGCTGGAAGCGGTGTGCACGCAGAACGGCCTGTCGTCCGCCCATGCGACGTTCATCGCGGCCGAGCAGGTGTCGCTGTTCGAGGCGGCGGGCTGGCTGATCCGCCAGGGTACTCAGTTCCACTGGTCCAACCGCGGCTATGGCAGCTTCGACGACTTCCTCGCCGACCTCGCCAGCCGCAAGCGCAAGGCAATCCGTAAGGAGCGCGCGGCGGCGGTTGAGGGGCTGACGGTCCGCCATCTGACCGGCGAGGCGATCACGCCTGCCTATTGGGATGCGTTCTGGACCTTTTACCAGGACACGGGCAGCCGCAAATGGGGCCGCCCCTATCTCACCCGCTCGTTCTTTCCGCTGATAGGCCAGGCGCTCGATGACCGCGTGCTGCTGATCGTGGCGGAGCGGGATGGCGTGCCGATCGCGGGCGCGCTCAACCTCATCGGCGATACCACGCTCTACGGCCGCTACTGGGGGTCGACGGAGGAGGTGCCGTTCCTCCATTTCGAGCTGTGCTATTATCAGGCGATCGACGCCGCCATTGCGCGCGGCCTGTCCACCGTTGAAGCGGGCGCGCAGGGCGAACACAAGCTGGCGCGCGGCTATGAGCCGGTGCCGACCTTCTCCGCGCATTTCCTCCCCGACCGGAACTTCCGCCGTGCCGTGGCCGATTTCCTCGCACGAGAGCGCGAGGCGGTTGCCGCCGATCGCGACTATCTCGGTGAGATGACGCCCTTCCGCCGGGGGTGAATGCCGTAATCCTCCAGTGTCACGCGGCGCGGCTGCGTGCGGTCGTCGACACGGAACAGCACGTCGCGCCCGTTGCGCCAGATCGGCGTCAGGCCCCGCACCATGTCGGCTGAATAGGGTGGCGGGCTGAGCAGCCAGACGTAATCGAACGCGCCGCGCGGGAAGTTGGCCAGCGACATGCGTAGGGGCCGCCACCATTCGCCACGGCAATAGCGATCGGTGACGACCTGCGACGGATCGTGCGCAAACTCCCTTGCCTGGCGGTAACGGGCGGTGAGCAGTTGCGCGCCCGCCATCGACCATTGGTCGTTGGTGTACGCCAGCCGCCGCTCCAGCAGCAGCGCCGGCACATGCTCCAGCCGCGTGTACGTCCAGTCGTCCCGGCAACGGCGGCCAACGAAGCTGACCACGCGCGCGCCCGGCGGAACGTGGTCAAGCGCGGTCAGCACGCGGTCGTAGCGGTTCGCATACAGCCAGTAGCTCCACGTCGTCCCCGCCAGCCTGACCCCCACGAACGCGAGCCCCAGGGCCGCCAGCGTCGCCGCGCCGCGGATCGACAGGCCCGGCTTGGGCCTCAGCGCAATCAACGCGATCGCCAGCAGGAAGGGCGCCAGCCGCATGTCGGCATAGGCGCTGCCAAAGACGATCCGCGGCAACAGGATGAAGACTGCGAGCAGGAACAGCGCCGATAGCGCAAGGTTGCGCGAATATTGAATGCGCTCGTCGCGCACGCCCTTGAACAGGATCAGGAACAGCACCGTCACGCTGGCGAAGTCCCACGCCATCCAGCGATCGCGCAGCGCCATGCTGACCCAGTTGATCTTGGCGCGCCAATTGAACCAGTCGGCGGTCTGCCCCGTGACGTGATCACCCGAGCGCCACAGCACCATCATCAGCATCGGCGGCGTCAGCGGCAGCACGCCCAGCGCGGCACGAAACCACGACTCCAGCCAGTGGCCGCTCCGCCGATCCCTGCGCAGGTCGTGCTGGCGGATCATCTCGGCGGAAAAGGCGAGCACGCCCAGCACGCCCCAGCCAAAGGTGTGGACCACCCACAATGCGCAGGAGATCGGCACGAAAATAACCGCGCGCAGGCGAAGGTGCCCCAGCCGGGCCATGCGCAGCCACAGGGCGAACAGGTTGAGCGCCAGGGCCACCGATAGGGCGAAGTTCACGAACCCGAACTGGAACGGGTAGCTGTAGGCAAGCGGCAGCGCGAACAGCGCGGTGGCGGGAATGCGCCCGTGCACCTCGCGCGCGATCCACAACAAGCCCGTGACGGTCAGCGCCGGGATGGTCATGACAATCAGCTTGACCGCCAGTTCCAGCCCGAACACCGGCGCCAGCGGCACGACCAGAAGGTCGATGCCGAGGTTGCCGATCAGCTGCCAATGGAAGTCGAACCACCGGGCGAGCCATGGCTGGCTGTCGATGGCAAGCTGGACCCGGTAGCGCCCCATGTGTCCCGGCAGATCGACCAGCGGCGGGATCGTCGGCCGCCACAGCGGCACGGTCGCGGCCAGCGCCATCAGCGCAACAAAGCCGCGGGTCTGCCACCAGTGCAATCGCGATGAGATTACCGAGGCTTTCATCAAGCCGCACCCTTACTGGTGGGCCGTCGCACTCCGCAAGCTCTGACGCACCGCAGGGACGACTCGCCAGGCGAGCACCGGCGAACCGGCAATCGCGACCGGCTGCAGCCAGTCGAACCGGACGCCGCCTTCCAATTGCGCCCACAGACCATTGGGGGCGGCCTTGCGGTACAGGTTCACCTCGTTGAGGTCCGGGCAGGCGGCCAGGTAGGTCGCTCCCGATGCTTCCACGATGCGGCGGGCCCGCTCGGGCGGACTGGTGAAGGCGTTGATCACCAGCCGCATGGCGCGTGCGTTGCGATGGTAACCGCCCGCGATGGCTCGGTGGCTGCCGGTCGCGATCAGGTCCGGCGTGATGTCGATCGGGGCGAAGATGGTTGCTGGCGACAGCTGGTTCAGGGCGCGCACCTGATCAAAGCGTTCGCAGGGAGAAAAGCGTGGGCCGTGGGCCGTCGCGGCAACCCGTGGCCGTGCCGCCAGTGTCGTCACGCCGATCAGCGCCGTTGCGGCAACCAGGCCGGGCGAGGCCATGAGGAGCGCCAGCGCGGTGGCGACAATTCGGGGGAAGGCGTGCGGGATCGCTCGCGCACGTTGGAGCAGGTGCGCCAGCAGCAGGGCGCTGCCGGGCACTGCAAGCGCGTTGGCGGTGACGCTGGCGCGGTTCACCAGGAAGGAGATCGCCGTTGCGGCAGCAAGCAGTGCGCCGAGCAGCAGCCAGCGTCCGCGCGCGTTGCCGCGGCTGACCCACGCCATGTGCGCGGTGACACCCAGGCCGACGAGCGGAAGCGCCACCGTCATCACCGCCCGACCGAGCGATTGATCCCACAATGGCAATCCTTCCAGCACCTGTTCGTACCAGAACGTGCGAACCAGCGGATCGAGCGAGGCGAACGGCCCATGCAGGCAATCGGGCTCGATCGCGCGCAGCGCCAGGAAGCTCGCAGCCCCGCCAGCCCCGAGCAGGGCCAGGCGCAGCCGCGGATCGCGCGGAGCCGCGGCCACCGAAAGCGCAATGGCAATCGCCGCCACGCCCAGCGCCGCCAGCCACCCCGGCGCCATCGCATCGCAGGCGGGCAGCAGCATGCCCGGCCCGCGAGTGGCGGCATGCAGCAGCAGCGCGCTGGCGAACAGCATCACCGCCAGCGCCCAGAGGAAATCTCCGCGCGTCTCGTCGACGACCCAGGCGAGGCCGGCGATGACGACAAAGGCAGCCATGAACGGCATGCCTTCGAGCGAGATCGTCAGCAGCGTGCCGAGCGCCAGCCCCGCCAGCGCGCCGCGGCGCCCCGTCGGGGGTTGCAGCACAAGATAGCTCGCCACCAGCGCCAGTACGACTTGCCAGCCGTGATGGTCGATCCGCATCGGCAGCATCTGATAGACAAACGGCGGCGACAGCGGCGCGATCAGCACCGCCAGGATCGCCGCCTCCCGGCCGGTCATCCGCTCCGTGATCCGGGCGAGCACCGCAACGGCGATCAGCAGGGTAAGCAGCGGCACCGCTACCATCGCGATGCGGTTCGAGGTCGCTTCCCCGAACAACGGGTCGGTGATCAGCATCACCGCGGCCAGCGGCATGTCGACCAGCCGCGACCAGTGCATGGCGAACGCGCCGCCCCCAAGCCGGTGCTGCCAGACGTCGTAGAAGCCCTGTCCGCCCAGCCAGTCGCGCACTTCCAGCAGGCGCATGGCGTCGTCGGGATCGGGAAAGCGTAGTTGGGCGATCCCCGCCGCGCCCGTTATGCAGAAGACCACGGCGGCGATTCCCCAGCCGATCAGGATCGGCCAGACGATGGAATCGCGGCCGGGCGCCTTCATGCGACCTTCAATCGTCCCGGCACCTGACGCACGGAGGCAAGCGCCGCCTGCTCGCCCTCCGAGCCGTTTTCGTGGTATTCTGCGTCCTCGTTGACGGCCCAGATGTCGTACACCCGCGCGCCGGCCTCGATATTGCGAACGGTGAGCATCGCCGTCATCATCGCGTGGTCCTGGTTGTTGTAGCGGTGCATGCCGTTGCGGCCGACACAGTGCAGCGTCGGATAGCGTTCCTCGATCTCGCGGCGCATCGCCTCGACGTTCTCGCGGTAATCGTCGTCGTAGACGGGATAGGCCTTTTCCTGCCGCACCACCGTGCCGCCGACCACCTGCTCCGGTTGCAGCAGCCCGAGGATCGCCATTTCGCGCGTGGCGAGCGCCACCAGATCCTCGTCGCTCGACGCCCACAGCCCATCGCCTTCGAAGCAGAAATATTCGAGACCGACGCAGGCGATGGCGGGATCGGGCACCATCTCGGGCGACCAGGAGCGGAAGTTCTGGACCCGGCCGACCTTGACCTTCGAATCATGGATGTAGATCCAGTTGTCGGGGAAAAGGTCGGGCGAGCGCACCATCAGCGCCACCGTCAGGAAGTCGCGATAGCGCAAGGCGGTCGCAGCCGGCAGCGTCTGCGGCAGGGGATGGAGGCGCGAGGCGAGCTCGCGCATCGGCGCCGACGAGATCACGTGGCCGGCGTTGATCGTCACCGTCTCGCCGCCTTCGGTGGTCGCCTGCACCCGCCAGCGGCCGGTGCCCGCGTCCTGACTGAGCTGCTTCAGCGCATGGCCCATCAGCACGGCGTTGCCATGCTCCACCACCCGGTCGCGCGCCGCGTCCCACATCATGCCCGGCCCGAGGCGCGGGTAGCGGAAGTTCTCCAGCAGCGTCTTGGTTTCCATGCCGTCATTGGGCTTCCTGTTGAGCCCCAGGCTGCGCTTCAGCCCGTCGATCACCGCCTTGCCGAGGGAAAGGCCCTTGATCCGCTGCGCCGCCCAATCCGCGCTCATCTCGTCGCAGGGCATGCCCCACACCTTCTCGGTGTAGGTCTTGAAAAAGATCGAATACAGCTTCCAGCCGAACTGATTGACTACCCAATCCTCGAACGAGCGCACATGGGCGTTGGGCATCGCCTTGGCCTTGAGGTAGCTCAGCATGCACAGGCTCGAGCGCCAGACGCCGAGATTGCCGAGCGCTTCGAAGGCGCGCAAGGGATAGCTGTAGAACTTGCCCTCGTAATAGATGCGGCTCATCCGCGGCCGCTCGATGAAGTCGTGCGGCAACAGCTCGTTCCAGAGGTCGACGACCTCCTTTGCCTTGGAAAAGAAGCGGTGGCCGCCGATGTCGAAGCGGAAGCCGTCGTGCTCCACCGTGCGACTGATGCCGCCGACATACTTCGGGTCCTTTTCGATGATCGTCACCGAATAGCCGGCCTTGCCGAGCAGATATGCCGCGGTCAGCCCAGCCGGGCCGGCCCCGATGATCGCCACGTCGACCGCACCATGTTCGCTTGCCATTCGCGCACCTTCCCCCGGAGATGCCCCGGGGAATGGCAGGCGGGAGCTAAGACAAGGTTAACGTGGACGCAGCTTGTCTTAACGAGCGGTTGCGGCGGGCTCAGCCGCGGTCGCGCCGCCCGAGCAGGCGAAGCCGCAGCGCATTGAGCTTGATGAAGCCGGCCGCGTCGCGCTGGTCATAGGCGCCCTGATCGTCCTCGAACGTCACGACCTTCTCGGAGTACAGGCTGTTCGGCGAGCGGCGCCCGACCACATGCACGCCGCCCTTGTAGAGCTTGAGCCGCACGGTGCCCGCCACCTTCTCCTGGCTGTGGTCGATTGCGGCCTGCAACATCTCGCGCTCCGGCGAGAACCAGAAGCCGTTGTAGATCAGCTCGGCGTAGCGCGGCGCCAGCTCGTCCTTGAGGTGCGCGGCGCCGCGGTCGAGCGTCAGCTGCTCGATGCCGCGATGCGCGAGGTGATAGATGGTGCCGCCGGGCGTTTCGTACATGCCGCGCGACTTCATGCCGACGAAGCGGTTCTCGACCAGGTCGAGCCGGCCGATGCCGTGGGTGCGACCGAGATCGTTGAGCCGCGCCAGCAACGTCGCCGGGCTCATGCCCTCGCCGTTGAGCGCAACGCCGTCGCCGCGCTCGAAATCGATCGTGATGTATTCGGGGGTATCGGGCGCGTCCTCGGGGCTGCCAGTGCGCGAATAGACGTAATCGGGCACCTCCTCCCACGGGTCCTCCAGCACGCGGCCCTCGGACGAGGCGTGGAGCAGGTTGGCGTCGACGGAGAAGGGCGCCTCGCCGCGCTTGTCCTTGGCGATCGGAATCTGGTGCTGTTCGGCGAATTCGATCAGCTTGGTGCGGCTGGTCAGGTCCCACTCGCGCCAGGGGGCGATCACCTTGATGTCGGGTGCGAGCGCGTAATAGCCGAGTTCGAACCGGACCTGGTCGTTGCCCTTGCCGGTCGCGCCGTGGGAGACGGCGTCCGCGTTGACCTGACGCGCAATTTCGATCTGCCGCTTGGCGATCAGCGGCCGCGCGATGGAGGTGCCGAGCAGGTACAGCCCCTCGTAGAGCGCATTGGCGCGCATCATCGGGAACACGTAGTCGCGGACGAACTCCTCCTTGAGATCGTCGATGAAGATGTGCTCGGGCCGGATGCCCATCAGCTCCGCCTTGGCCCGCGCCGGCTCCAGCTCCTCGCCCTGGCCGAGGTCGGCGGTGAAGGTCACCACCTCGCAATTGTACGTCTGCTGCAGCCACTTCAGGATCACGCTGGTGTCCAGCCCGCCGGAATAGGCCAATACGACGCGCTTGATCTCTTCGCTCAACGAACACGTCCTCGGGAAAAGGGGGAACAGGCGCGCCCCCTAGGCCCTGACATGGCCCCACGCAACCGGGGCGTTCAGCGACCGTTTAGCGGCGGCATTGCAAAAGGACGCCCATGATCATCCGCTTCACCCTCGCCGCCCTGCTCCTGGGCGCTACCGCTCCCGTCCTCGCCGCGGGTCCCGGCCCGGTCCGCACGAGCGAGGTCAAGACTGACCCGCGCATCGCCGCCGAGTTCAAGGCGCGCGACACCAACCACGACGGCGTCCTCACACGGAAAGAGGTGGCCGCCGGCATTGCCCGCATGCGCGTCGGCAAGGGCCCCACCGCCGCGCAGACAGAGGCGCTGACCGACCTGTTCATGTCGCGCACCGACGCCAATGGCGACGGCAAGATCACGCTGGCCGAGATGCAGGGCCAGATGGCCGCGATCGCCGCCAGGATGGACGCCAACCACGACGGCGTGGTCAGCCGCGAGGAACAGCGCGCCGCCCAGCTGCGGATGCTGAAGGAGGCGAACCAAGCCCCCCGTCGTCCTGCCACTCAGGGCCGCTGATCGCCGCCCCAGCCCGCTAGTCGCGCAGCCGCCGCTCCTCGTCGATCATGTAATCGCGCGTGATCGGCAGGGTGTGGCGGTTGCGGCTGAACTGCACCTGATAGTTGACCAGACCGCCGTGCGCGAACGCCGCCCAGGCACCGGCGAGGTAGAAGGTCCACATCCGGTAGAAGCGCTCGTCGTACAGCGCCACGATCGCCTCGCGCGCGGCGACGGTGCGGTCGTACCAGGCCTTGAGCGTGTGCGCGTAATGCAGGCGCAGCGTTTCCACGTCGCTGACGTACCAGTTGAGGCCGTTGCTTGCCGTCACGATCTCCGACAGCGCCGGATTGTAGCCGCCGGGGAAGATGTACTTGGTGGTGAACGCGTCGGTGAAGCCGGGGCCATTGGCGCGGCCGATGGTGTGGACCAGCGCAACGCCGTCGGGGGTCAGCAGGTCGCGCACCTTGCGAAAGAAGGCGGGGTAGTTTGCTGGGCCGACATGCTCGAACATGCCGACCGAGACGATGCGGTCGAAGGTGCCGGTGACGTTGCGATAATCGATCAGCTCGAAGCGCACCTGGTCGGCGACGCCCGCCTCCTCGGCGCGCCGGCGCGCGACCTTGAGCTGCTCCTCTGACAGGGTGACGCCGGTGACGTGCGCGCCGGTCTTGGCGTGGAGGTACAGCGCCATGCCGCCCCAGCCGCAGCCGATGTCGAGCACCCGCATGCCCGGCTTCACCGCGAGCTTGGCGGCGATGTGCGCCTTCTTGTCGTCCTGCGCCTGTTCCAGCGTCTCGGTGGCAGGGTCGCCGGTGTAATAGGCGCAGCTATACTGCCGGTCGGCATCGAGGAACAGGTCGTAGAGCCGGTCGGACAGGTCGTAATGGTGCGCGACGTTGCGCTTGGCGCGAGCATGGGCGTTGCGCGTCGCGATGCGGTGGCCGAGCTTGCCCGCCATCCGCCGCAGCCAGCTGGCATCCAGCGCAGCGGCACCGTCCTCGTACAGGTTGTTGCCGGTGGCGAGCTTCAGGAAGTCGAACACGTCGCCGCGCTCGATCAGCAGCCGCCCGTCCATGAACGCCTCGCCCGCACCCAGTCCCGGATCGCGCAGGATGTCGCGGATCACTTTGCTGTCGGCAAAGCGGATAGCGACCGACGGCAGGTCCGCGCTCGGCTGGCCATAGGTGCGGGTGGTGCCGTCGGCAAAGGTAACGGCAAGTTCACCGCGCTTGATTGCGCGGCGCAGGAACACATCGATCAAAGCCATGAGCGGCTGCTAGCGCGGGACAAACGACAGGGCTAGTGACGTGTGTTAAATCCCTGCATACCAATCGTAATCGACGTTATCTTCCCAATAGCCGCCCTTGCCCCGGCCGATGCCATCCAGGTTGGCGACGGCGGTGATGGCGGTGATGTACTTGGCCTGCTTGTAGCCCAACTGCCGCTCGATCCGCAGCCGCACCGGCGCACCGTGGGGCACGTCGAGCGCTGCACCGTTCATCGCCCAGGCAAGGATCGTCTGCGGGTGGAAGGCGTCCACCGCGTCGATCGATTCGTAATAAGGCTGGCCGCCGAACAGGTCGGCGCAGGTGAACACCACGTAGCGTGCCGACCGTCGCATCGCCGCCGCCTTCAGCACCGTGCCGAGCAGCGGGCCCGTCCATTGCCCGATCGCGCTCCACCCTTCGACGCAATCGTGGCGGGTGATCTGGGTGCGCGCCGGCATCGATCTCAGCTGCGCGAGGTTCAGCGACAGTGGTCGGTCGACGAGGCCGTTGACCGCCAGCCGCCAGCCGGCGAAGCGGTTCGCGGCCCATTCGTTGTAGAGCGGCGTGTTCGGGTTCGACGTGCCGTTGGAGCGAAAGATCGGCGACATCTCCGCGCGGCTGTATTCGGGCGCCAGCGCACCCCTGTTCATCAGCGCGCGTTGCAGGCCCTTGTGCATGTCCTCGCCCGCGAACAGGATCTTGCGCGCCGCCGGGATCTGGACGACGCGGTCGCACCCGGCGAGCAATCCGCCCGCGCCGGCGATTCCGCCCGCCACCAGGGCCCGCCGCGTCAGGATCGCCGCGCTCATGCCGGCACCTTCCACCAGCCGGTGATCATCGACCGCAGTTCGTTGCTGACCCCGGCGAGAATCACCAGCGCCAGGTGGATGACGCTGAACCCGCCGATCAGCGCCGACGTCGCGAAATGCACCGACCGCGCCGACTGTCGGCCGCCGAACACCTCCAGCAGCCACGGCCATGCCGCATCCATCCCCGGGGACAGCGCGAGGCCGGTGGCGATCATCAGCGGCAGCGCCACGAAGATCACCAGCAGATACGACCATTTCTGCAGGGAATTGTAGCGGCCGGGATCGTCGGCGTCGTGGAAGCGGAACTCGGCATGGTCGCGCACATCCTCGGCCAGATGCGCGGGCGACACGTCCTTGGCGGTCAGCGCCAGGTCACGGCTGAAATGCCGGTTGACGAGGCTCGCGACCATGTACGCCAGCAACCCGAAGGCGAGCACCAGCGCGAAGAACAGGTGCCAGCGGCGCGAGATCGCGAGATTGTAGCTCGCCGGGATCGTCAGCCAGCCGGGAAAGTGCGGCAGCTCCGCCCAGGCGTGGTCGAAATTCGCGCCATACGATCCCCAGTAGAGCCGCGGATGCGCGTTCGAGATGCCCAGCCCCGACCCGAACAGGATCACCACCGCCAGCGCGTTGATCCAATGCCACAGCCGCGTCGCGAGCCGATGGCGGTAAAGGGGTGTTCCGGGCGGCACCATCGCGCCACCCTAGCAGTTATGCCGCCATGACCGAATGGCATTTTTACGAGCCCCAGGACGGCCACCGTCTTCCCCATGATCCCCTCAACGCAATCGTCGCGCCGCGGCCGATCGGGTGGATCAGCACCGTGTCGGAAAGCGGCTCGCGCAACCTCGCCCCCTACAGCTTCTTCAACCTCATCAACTACCGCCCGCCGCTGCTCGCCTTTTCGTCGATGGGGTGGAAGGATTCGGTGGCCAATATCCGCGCCACCGGCGAGTTCGTCTGGAACCTCGTCACCCGCGATCTCGGCGAAGTGATGAATGCCACCTCCGCCAGCGTACCGCCGGACGTGGACGAGTTCACGCTCGCCGGGATCGAAGCGGTACCCTCTCGCCTCGTGCGCCCCCCGCGCGTCGCCGCCAGCCCCGCAGCGTTCGAATGCAAAATGACCCAGCTGGTGGAACTGCAGACCAAGGAAGGCCGCCAGCTCGACCAGTGGCTGGTGATCGGGGAGGCGGTCGGCATCCACATCGACACCGCGATGCTGGAGGATGGCATTTACCAGACGGCCCGCGCCCGCCCGATCACGCGCGGCGGTGGTCCGGCGGATTATTTCGAGATCGGCGAGGAAGCGCTGTTCCGGATGCGGCGTCCGGGCTGATCGGCCTCAGGCGATCGCCGCGCGCGCCGCTTCGGCCTCGCGGTCGAGGTCGGCGCGGCTCTTCTTCTCGGCCGCGGTCTTGAGCTGGCCGCACGCCGCGTCGATGTCGCGGCCGCGCGGCGTGCGCACCGGCGCGGAGATGCCGGCTTCAAAGACGATGTTCGAGAACGAGCGCACCCGTTCGGGCGTCGAGGTGTCGTAGGCGGCACCGGGCCAGGGGTTGAACGGGATCAGGTTCACCTTGGCCGGCAGCTTGTAAAGTCGCAAAAGTCGCACCAGCTCGCGCGCATCGTCGTCGCTGTCGTTCTTGTCGCGGAGCATCACATATTCGAACGTGATCCGCCGCGCGTTGTTGGCGCCGGGATAGTCGGCGCACGCCTGCAACAGTTCCTCGATCCCGTATTTGCGGTTGAGCGGCACGATCTCGTCGCGCACCTCCTTGGTCACCGCGTGCAGCGACACGGCGAGATTGACGCCGATCTCCTCGCCCGCGCGCGCCATCATCGGCACCACGCCGCTGGTCGACAGGGTGATCCGCCGCTTGGAGAGCGCGAGGCCATCGCCGTCCATCACGAGGCGCAGCGCGTCGCGGACATTGTCGAAATTGTAGAGCGGCTCGCCCATACCCATCATCACGATGTTGGTGAGCATCCTGCCCTCCGGCTGCGACGGCCATTCGCCGAGCGAATCGCGCGCCAGCATCACCTGACCGACGATCTCGCCCGCCGTGAGGTTGCGGACCAGCCGCATGGTGCCGGTATGGCAAAAGGTGCAGTTGAGCGTGCAGCCGACCTGGCTCGACACGCACAAGGTGCCCCGATCGGCGTCGGGGATGAACACCATCTCGTAATCCTGCGCGTCGGGCGAGCGCAGCAGCCACTTGCGGGTACCGTCGGTGGACACCTGCGCCTCCACCACCTCCGGCCGGCCGACCACGAAGCGCTGCTCCAGCCACGGGTGCTGCGCTTTGGCGATGTCCGTCATCTGCGCAAATTCGGTGACGCCGCGATTGTAGAGCCAGTGCCAGATCTGCTTGGCGCGCAGCTTGGCCTGCTTCGCCTCCATGCCCGCGTCGAGCAGCGCCTGGCGAAGCTGGTCCTTGGACAGGCCGATCAGGTCGACGCGGCCATCGGCCCGCAGCGCGGGCGTGCGCGCCACGGGCACGGGATCGATGTGCCCCGGAATGGGCATGGGATCGATCGGGCCGAGAACGGCCTGGGGAGGCGCCGACACTGTGAGCATGGCTGCCACATAGGGAAAAACCCGCGCGACTTCCAGCGCGCAGGGGGGCTGCAAGCGGGCGCTTGCGAGGGAACCGCAAGCGCCCGCCGATCGGATCAGTCGTGCAGGAACGTGTCCACCGCGCGCTGGAACTGAGCCGGTTGGTCCAGCATCACGAAATGCGCCGACGGGCCGACCCCAACAAAGCTGACCTTGGGAACGGCGACGAACTGCCCGCGATAGAGCCGATCGGCGAGATCCTTAGGCGGGCGCTGGTCGTTCCACGCGTAGACGACGGTGACGGGCACCCGAATCCTTGTAAGCCCTGGCCGCGCATCGGTGGTCAGGTCCTCGTACAGCGCGCGGGCAGTGACGCGGGGGTCGGCCGCCATCACCCACGCCTTCACCCGCGCGCGACTCTCGGGAAGAAAGCGCCAGGCCGGCGGCGGTCGCCTCTGCGGCGACGGGATCGGCGGGCTTGCCGTATCCTCCCGCCACCGCATCGCGCATCCCTGCGGCCTGTGGCTCCACCATGGCGACGGTGAGATCGACGCCCGGCGGTGCCATGGTTATGGGAAAGAAGGGCAGCGCGTCGACGACCATGAGGCGGTCGATCATCGCGCCATCGCGCTCGGCAAGCATGAGGCCGACGAGCCCGCCCATGGAATGGCCGACCAGAGCGACGTGGTCGAGGTGCCGGGTGCCGATCAGCCGGCCGATGTCATCGACAACGCCGGCAAGCACCCCGTCGGCGACGTTGCCGCGCGGATCGTCGCCGCCGAAGCCGTTCACCTGCACCAGGAAAACGCGGTGGGTCTTGGCCAGTTCGGGAGCGATGCCGTCCCAGACGGCGCGGGAGGACGACAGGCCCGGCACCAGGATCACCGGCGTGCCGGACGTGCCCAGCATCTGGACCGAGATGCGGTCCATCTGTTGCGTCGTCGCGGCGCTGGTCGCAGGCGCGGGACCGGGCGCTCGGGCCGATCCGGGCGCGCCGGCGGTGGCAAGGGCAACGGCGGCGATCAGGGTCGAGAACCTCAATGTCATCATGGCTCAGTCCTCCCTTGAAGGGCTGACGAACACGTCTTCAATGGCAAGGCCGAAGAGTTCGGCGATTCTGAATGCGAGGGGGAGCGAGGGGTCGTAGCGACCGGTCTCGATCGCGTTGACGCTCTGGCGGCTGACTTCAAGAAGCCCGGCGAGGTGCTGCTGGCTCCAGCCCTTCTCGCTACGGAGCGCACGCAGGTGGTTGTTCATGCCGGCTCCCGCTCGATCAGCTTGTTGACGCAGCCGCCCACGCCCAGCCCGGCGAACCAGACGACCGGCCAGCAATAAGCGGCCGCATGGGGCACGAGGTCGAACCCCTCCAGGAAGCCCCACACGGTCGCCGCGGTCATCGCCACGCCGGTGGCGACAAGCGACTG
>Ga0210040_10002023_pt1 | contig 29328 bp, 30 predicted proteins | sample CryGeyCG12114_NA_FD_185462 | JGI IMG/M metagenome (GOLD analysis project Ga0210040, IMG submission 185462) | Groundwater microbial communities from aquifer - Crystal Geyser CG19_WC_8/21/14_NA (SPAdes) (version 2) | ecosystem: Environmental > Aquatic > Deep subsurface > Groundwater | place: USA...
CATGGTCGTGCCGCGGTAGGTGCGCTGCCGGCCGGCCCGTCGGAACGCGTCGGTCTCGCCGTGCACCGACGGGTCGTCGTCCTGGACGCGGCGGTTGTGGCCCCGCCCCAGCAACGTCCCGTCCGCCGCGAACAGGGCGGCCCCGATGGGGATGCCACCCTCGGCCAGCCCGGTACGCGCCTCCTCCAGCGCGACCGCGAGCAGCTCGACGTCGGCCGGCCGGCTCATGCGACCGGCTCGCGCGACAGCCGCTTGTAGAGCACCGCGTACAGGACTGCGGCGACCACGAAGCCGACGAGCGCCGTCAGGTCGCCGAAGTTGCCGTTGGCGTGGGGGACCGGGCCGGTGTACTTCTCCTGGTTGGAGAAGAGCGGCACCGAGACCAGCAGCCCGACGGCCATGGCGATGACGCCGGCCGGGTTGCTGCGGGTGAGGTTCTGCGCGAGGGCGCCGAAGTCCTGCCCGCGGCGCAGGTAGCGGTCGACGAAGACGACGCCGAGCCACGGGGCGATCCAGTAGGCGATGATCAGCAGGAACGCCTCGTAGCTCGCTCCGGCGTTCTTGAGGCCGAAGCTGGCGACGATCAGGCCGAGGACGCCGAACACGACGGCGACGACGGCCCGCGCCTTGCTCAGCGGCAGCTTGAGGCCCAGGGCCATGAACGACATCGCGCCGGAGTAGACGTTGAGCACGTTGGCCGCGACGGCCCCGAGGCAGACCGCCAGGAGGGTGGCCTTGGCGAGGAACGTGGGCATCAGGGCCGTGAAGGACGACGGGTTGACGTCGGTCTTCCCCGCGGTCACCACGGCGGCCCCGGCGATCTCCAGCAGGCAGCAGGACAGGAAGCAGCCGATCCCGGCGAACAGGGCGATGGGGAGCCCGCGGGTCTTCTTCGGCAGGTAGCGGGTGTAGTCGGAGGAGTACGGGTTCCAGCCGGCCGCGTAGCCGAATGCTGCTCCGGCGGTGATGAGGAACCCGCCGAGCGGGGGCGGCCCGTCCATGGCCGGGGCCGACGGGTTCGCGTGGGACAGCACGACGATCGAGCCGATCACGAAGATCACGGCCAGCACCGGGAACGCGTACCGCTCGAACGCGTGCACGAGGTTGTGCCCGAAGAAGGCGATGGCCAGCTGGGCCACGACGACGATGACCAGGCACACGAACGAGGGGAGCCGGGTGAGGGCGTTCAGGGCGAGCGCGCCGCTGATGCTGTTGACCGCGAACCACCCGATGCCGGCGGTGAGGGCGTTCAGCCCGGCCGGGAGGATGTTGCCGCGGTAGCCGAACGCCGTGCGGCTGAGGACCATCTGCGCGAGACCCTCGCGGGGGCCCCAGGTGGACAGCACGCCGAGAGAGACCGAGCCGAGCAGCGTCCCGAGCACGATGGCCCCGACGGCCTGCCAGAACGTCAGCCCGAAGGCCAGGACGCTGAGGATGCCGACGGCGATCGTCGCGAACTCGAAGTTCGGCGACGCCCACGTCCAGAGCAGCTGGAGGGGACGGCCGTGCCGCTCGCCCTCGGGGATCGCCTCGACGCCGCCCGGTTCGACGGCGACGACCTTCGTGCCGTACGCGAGCTGGGCCTGCGTGATGTCGGGACCGGTGACCGTCATGGTCCGCATTCTCCTGGTTGGACGAGCCTGTGAGTCACCGGGCGCGAGTTACGGAATGTTAAGCCGCTCCCCGTCAGGAAGGATCGGGCTCTTCGCCCCACGCCGCTTCGTACGCGTCACCGAGTAGCTGCTCGCCGACGAGCCGGTCGCAGGTCGCCGCCAGCGCGTCGGCGTAGGCCTCGTCACGCAGGTGCTTGGGCACGGTGATGGTCCGGCGGCCGCGCCAGTAGAGCCCGCTGGCGAGGTCGGCCTCGGTGCAGAGGTAGGTCAGCGAGTCGGCCGAGGTGTCCACCGTGCCGGGCGCGCCCGACGAGGCGAGCTTGGTCTTGACCCAGCCGGGGTCGACCGCGACGGACCCGACACCGCTCAGGCGGCGACCCCAGGCTCCCGCGAGCAGCACGTCGCTGGCCTTGCTGTCGGCGTACGCGCGGCTCGGGTCGGTCTTGGCGCCCGGGTCGGCGGCGTCCGGGTGCCCGCTGCCGGCCATGCCGGAGCCGAGCCAGACGAGGCGCCCGGTCAGGTGGTCGGCGAGCCGGGTGGTGAGGAGGTGCGGCGCGAGCACGTTGACCGCGAAGGTCGTCTCGAAGCCGTCGACGCTCGTCGGCGGTACGTCCCCGCGCACCCAGACCCCGGCGTTCTGCACGAGGACGTCGAGCGGTCCGTGCTCGATGACCTGGCGCGCCAGACCCTCGACCTCGGCCAGGGAGGAGAGGTCCCCGGTGACGAGCACCGCGTCGCCGTCGAGCCGGTCGACCACGGCCTGGCCACGCTCGGAGCTGCGGGCGTGGACGAGCACGCGGTGCCCCGCGGCGAGGAGCCGCTCGGTCGTGGCGAGCCCGATGCCGTCGGTCGCGCCGGTGATGCAGATGGTGGACATGCACCCATCCTCACCCCCGGTCGAAACCACCGGCCGAAACTTCTGTGCGGCTGGCCACCTCTGAGGTGGTCAGCCGCACAGAAGTTCGTCAGGCGCCGGTCCGTCAGGCGCCGCCCTTCTGCAGCGTCACGGTCAGGGGCTGGAAGGCCTTGCCCTCGACGTCGACACCCTCGGTCTTGAGCTCGCTCAGCGCCTTCTCCACGTAGGTCGTGTTCTTGGCGGTCTCCGGCGGGTCCGCGCTGATGATCGTCGCGCCGGTCTCGTTCTTGGTGCCCTTGGCGATGCCGACCGTGCGCTGCCACGCGACGTCGGAGATCATGCCGATCCCTCCGCTGGTGGAGGGCCAGATCAGCTTGTTCACCTCGTTGGTCTGCCACTGCTGGTGGCTCACCCCGAGCTGCGACCCGGCGTTGGTCACGATCGTCGCGGCCTGCTCGGCGTTGTCGCGGGCGTAGACCCAGCCCTTGATCGAGGCCTTGATGAACTTCGTCGTCTGGTCCTGGTAGGCGGTGTCGCTGCTGAGCTTGTCCGAGTTGGCCCAGATCGCGTCCTGCAGCATGTTCGTGCCGATGTCGTTCCAGCTGATGACGTTCAGGTCGTCGGGGGTGAAGAGCTGCCCGGTCTTGGGGTTCTCCGACTCCAGCACCTGCGCGTACTCGTTGTACGTCATCGCCTGCGCCGCGTCGATGTCTCCGGCGAGGAAGCCGTTCATGTCGAACGCCTGCTGCACGAGCTTGATGTCACCGACCGCGACGCCGGCCTTCTGCATCCCGGCGAACAGCTCCCACTCGTTGCCGTAGCCCCAGCTGCCGACGTTCTTGCCCTTGAGGTCGCCGGGTGCGGTGATGTTCTTGTCCTTGAACGAGATCTGGGTCGTCCCGCTGCGCTCGTAGATCTGGGCGACGTTCGTGATCTTGGCGCCCTTCTCGATCGAGCCGAGCACCTTGGGCACCCACGAGATCGCGTAGTCGACGTCGCCGGCCGACAGCACGTCCTGCGGGACGATGTCCGGCCCGCCCTCGAGGATCGAGACGTCCAGGCCCTCGGCCTTGTAGAAGCCCTGGTCCAGCGCGGCGTAGTAGCCCGCGAACTGGGCCTGGGCGACCCACTGCAGCTGCAGCTTGACCGGGGTCAGCGGCGTAGACGAGCTCGTGTCGCCGCTGGCCTCCGGGCTGCCCGACGAGCTGCCGCAGCCGGCCAGCGTGAGGCCGACCGCCGCTGCGGCGAGGCCGGTCTGGCCCAGCATGGTCCGTCGGCTGATCTTCGGTGAGCCCATGGCTCCTCCATCTCTTGATCTGGGTGGGGTGGGTCCGGGCGGTTCGGGGGTATCGGGGTGCGTCTAGGTGCGCGCGCCGGGCTGGTGCCGGGTCGCGAGGACCTCGGCGAGCAGCGCGACGCAGTAGAAGACGAGGCCGAGCACGATGGCGCCGAGCACGTACGCCCAGGCCAATGGGTAGTCGCTGGACGACGCGGCCGAGGTGATCGACTTGCCGAGCCCGCCGATCGGGCCGCCGAAGTACTCGGCCACGAGCGCGGAGATCACCGCGAGCGACGAGGCGATGCGCAGGCCCGTGAAGAGGTACGGCGCGGCCGTCGGCAGGGTGAGGGCCCACTGCTGCTGGAGCGAGCTCGCGGCGTACGCGCGCATCAGGTCGCGGTGCACGGGCCGGGTCTGGCGGAGCCCGCGCAACGTGTTCACGTAGACGGGGATCAGCACGGCGAGGGCGGCGACGAGGACCCGGGCGGTCTCGACGCTCGCGCCGTAGAGCGTGTAGAGCACCGGGGCCAGCGCGACGATCGGCATCACCGACAGCGCGGCGACGACGGGAGCGGCAAGCAGGTCGAGGATCCGCAGGACGCTGGACAGCACCGCCGCGACGACGGCCACGACCGTGCCGACGACCAGCCCGAGCAGGGCGTTGAGACCGGTGTGCGCGGCGCCCGAGGTGACCGAGCCGAGGTTGTCGACCAGCTCGGCGAGGATCGCCGACGGGGCGGGCACCACGTACGGGTCGATGTGGAAGCCCGCGACGACGAGCTGCCAGAGGCCGATGAAGACGACGCCGAAGACGATCGGGGCGACGACCGTCCGGACCGACCGGCCCGGGGCGAGGACCCGGGCGGGGACGGTGGGTGCTCCGACCGGGACGGAATCGACCTCCGCCGGGGCGTCCACCGAGGTGGCGCTCACCGGTTCTCCACCCCGCGGGCGCCGGCCGGCGGCGTCCCGTGCAACGCCTCGCGGACCGCGGCCACGGCCGCGAAGAACGAGGTGTCCTCGCGCAGCGCGTCGTCGCGGGTGGTGCCGGGCAGCCGGACGGGGACCACGGAGACGATCCGGCCCGGGCGCGGCGACATCACCACGACCCGGTCGGACAGGAACACGGCCTCGGGGATGGAGTGCGTGACGAAGACGACCGCGGCGCCGGTCTCGCGGCAGATGCGGGCGAGCTCGTTCTGCATGCGTTCGCGCGTCATCTCGTCCAGCGCCCCGAACGGCTCGTCCATCAGCAGCAGCCGGGGACGTTCCGCCAGGGCGCGGGCGATGGCGACGCGCTGCTGCATGCCGCCCGAGAGCTGGTCGGGGTAGGACCCGGCGAACTCGGTGAGCCCGATCAGCTCGACCAGCTCCTCCACGCGGGCCTTGCGCTCCGTCTTGCCGACCTTGTGCAGCGCGAGCGGCAGCTCGATGTTCCGGGCGACGGTGCGCCACGGGAGCAGCCCCGCCTGCTGGAAGGCGATGCCGTAGTCCTGGTCGAGCCGGGCCTGACGGGCGCTCTTGCCGAACACCTCGAGCGTCCCGCCGGTCGGTGCGTCGAGGTCGGCGACGATCCGCAGCAGCGTGCTCTTGCCGCACCCGCTCGGCCCGATGAGCGACACGAACTCACCCGGCGCGACGTCCAGGTCGACGCCGCTCAGCGCGTCGACGCTGCCCTGCTTGCTGGTGAACACCCGGTCCAGCCCGGCGACGTGCACCGCCGCCGTGTCGTGCACCTCTTCCGTTCCCTGAGCCTGTCGAAGGGCCTCGGTCGAGCTCGTCATGCCGCCACCTCTGATCGTCGGTACGGCTTCAGGAACAGACCGATCAGCGCCACGAAACCGGCGGCGACGAGGCCGACGAGGACGGCGCCGATGATCGGGGCCCACGGCTTGGCCGGGTCGCCGCCCGCGGCTTGGGCGTACTCGATGACGAGCCGGCCGATGCCCCCGCGGAGCCCGATCGAGACCTCGGCCACCACGGTGCCGATCACGGCGGCGGCGGCCGCGAGGCGGAGCGCGGGGATCAGGTAGGGCACGCTCGCCGGCAGCCGCAGCCGAAGGAGCGTCGTGCGCCAGCCGGACCCGTACGTCCGCATCAGGTCGAGGTGGGTGGCGTCGGGGGCCTTGAGCCCGCGCAGCATGCCGACGGCCACGGGGAAGAACGCCAGGTACGCCGCGATGACGGCGACGGAGTCCTGGCTGTCCCACGCGTGGCTGCCGAGGTGGATCTGCGAGCCCCAGCGCCGGACGAGCGGGGCGATGGCGATCAGCGGGACGGTCTGGCTCAGCACGACCCAGGGGAGGACGGCCGCCTCGGCCAGCCGGAAGCGCTGCATGAGCAGCGCGAGCGCCATCCCGACGACGACGCCGACGACCCAGCCGATGGCGGCGATGCGGAGCGAGAACAGGCAGGCGTGCCCGACGACCTGCCAGAGCGGGTCCCCGGAACGTCCGAGCGCGGGCTGCACCAGCCGCCCGGCGATGTCGGTCAGGTGCGGCATCGCGCGGTCGCTCGTCCGCGGCAGGACGACGCGCCCGCCCACCTCGACCCCGACGGCGGGTCCGAGGGCCTTGTAGACCTCCCAGACCACGCCCAGCACGACCAGCCCCAGCAGCCCGAGCCCGTACGCCCGCAGGCGCCTCGCCAGCGGGCTGCTCACGAGCGGGCTCTCACGATCGAGCGATCACGGCGTCGCGCAGCGCCGGGATGATCGTCTCGCCGTAGACGCGCAGCGTCTCCTCCTTGGCGTCGTGCTGGAGGTAGACCGAGAACTGGTCGACCCCGATCGCCTTCAGCGCCTCGAGCTTGGCGATGTGCTCCTCGGCCGTGCCGAGGATGCAGAAGCGGTCGACGATCTCGTCCGGGACGAAGGCCGTGTGCGTGTTCCCCGCGCGGCCGTGCTCGTTGTAGTCGTAGCCCTCGCGCTCCTTGATGTAGTCGGTCAGCGCCTGGGGGACGGCGTTCGACCCCTCCGGAGAGCCACCGCCGTACTTGGCCACGATGTCGGCCACGTGGTTGCCGACCATCCCGCCGAACCACCGGCTCTGGTCCCGCATGTGCGCCAGGTCCGTCCCCACGTACGCGGGTGCCGCGACGCAGAAGGTCAGGGCGTCGGGGTCCCGGCCGGCGTTGCTCGCGGCCGTGCGGACCGCCTCGATCATCCACGTCGCGATGTCGACGTCCGCCAGCTGCAGGATGAAGCCGTCGCCGACCTCGCCGGCCGCCTTGAGCGCGAGCGGACCGTACGCCGCGATCCACACCTCGAGCTCCGATGTCGTGGCCCAGGGCAGCTTGAGCGTCGAGCCGTTGTACTCCACGGACCGGCAGCTCGCGAGCTCGCGGATCACGTGCGTCGCCTCGCGCATCTCGCGCACCGTCGTCGGCTTGCCGTTGGTCACCCGCACCGCCGAGTCGCCGCGGCCCATGCCGCAGACCGTCCGGTTGCCGAACATCTCGTTCAGCGTCGCGAAGAGCGAGGCCGTGACCGTCCAGTCCCGGGTCGCCGGGTTGGTGACCATCGGCCCGACGATCACGCGGTTCGTCCGCGCGAGGATCTGGCTGTAGATGACGTACGGCTCCTGCCACAGCAGGTGGGAGTCGAACGTCCACACGTACTCGAACCCGTGCACCTCGGCCAGCTCCGCGAGCTGCACCGTCCGCCATGCGGGGGGGTTGGTCTGGAGGACGACACCGAACTGCATCATGGCCTCCGCTTCGCTACGGCGCAGATCTCGCTCTGACCCGCCGGTGTCGTCGTCGCTCGCAGACGGAGAAGCGTGTCTGCTCGTTCCTCCTCCATCCGGCGGCGCGAGATCAGGCAGTGGTCGGGTACAGACGCGGTGGTCACGTGAACGCCGTTCATGTCAGGTACTGAGTGAGGTCGCGCTTGAGGAACCGACCGTGCGACTTGCTGCCGACGTAGCCGGAGCCGTCGACGAGGACGGAGCCGCGCGACATGACCCAGTCGACGTGGCCGTCGATCTCGTAGCCCTCCCAGGCGGAGTAGTCCATGTTCATGTGGTGGCTCTTCCCGAGTCCGATCGAGGTGTGGCCCTGCGGGTCGTAGACCACCAGGTCGGCGTCGGCACCGGGCTGGACCACGCCCTTGCGCCCGTACAGCCCGAACATCCGCGCCGGGGTCGTGGCGATGAGCTCCACCCACCGCGACAGGGTGATCTCGCCGGTGACGACGCCCTGGTAGAGCAGGTCGACCCGGTGCTCGACCGAGCCGATGCCGTTGGGGATGGCGCGGAAGTCATCGACCCCCAGGTCCTTCTGGCCCTTCATGCAGAAGGGGCAGTGGTCGGTCGAGACGGTCTGCAGGTCGTTCGTCCGCAGCGCCCGCCACATCGCGTCCTGGTGCCCGTCCGCGCGGGAGCGCAGCGGCGTCGAGCAGACCCACTTGGCCCCCTCGAAGTGGCCCCACTCCTTGCTCTGCGCACCCAGCTGGTCCTCGAGGGAGAGGTAGAGGTATTGCGGGCAGGTCTCGCCGAAGACGTTCTGGCCGCGGTCGCGGGCGGCGGCGAGCTGCTCGACCGCCTGCTTGGCGCTGACGTGGACGACGTAGAGCGGGGCGCCGGTGAGGTCGGCCAGCATGATCGCGCGGTGCGTCGCCTCCTCCTCGAGCTGCCAGGCGCGAGCGAGCCCGTGGTAGTACGGCGTCGTCCTGCCCGCCGAGTAGAGCTGCTCGGCGAGCACGTCGATGGCCGGGCCGTTCTCGGCGTGCATCATCGTCAGCAGCCCGGTCTCGGCGGCCTTCTGCATCGCGCGCAGGATCTGCGCGTCGTCGGAGTAGAAGACACCGGGGTAGGCCATGAAGAGCTTGAAGCTCGTGATGCCCTCGTCGATCAGCGAGTCCATCGCCTTGAGCGAGTGCTCGTCGACGCCGCCGATGATCTGGTGGAAGCCGTAGTCGACCGCGCACTCGCCGGCCGCCTTCTCGTGCCAGGCCGCGAGGCCCTCCTCGACCCGTTCGCCGGTGCGCTGGATGGCGAAGTCGATGATGCTCGTCGTCCCGCCCCAGGCTGCCGCACGGGTGCCGGTCTCGAAGGTGTCCGACGCCTCGGTCCCGCCGAAGGGCATCTGCATGTGGGTGTGCGCGTCGATGCCGCCGGGGATGACGTACTTGCCCGTCGCGTCGACCACGGCGTCGACGGAGGACGCCAGGTCGTGGCCCAGCAGCTGCGAGCCCGGCGCCAGCACGGCCACGATCGTCTCGCCGTCCACGAGCACGTCGGCCGCGGCAGACCCGGTCGCGTTGACGACGGTCCCGCCGGTGATCAAGGTCGTGGACATCAACGTCCCCTGAGCTTGTCGAGGGGCGTAGGGGTACGTCCCCTGAGCTTGTCGAAGGGCCCGGGACGGGTCGGCTCCAACTCCTGTGCTGCGAGAAGACGTTGCCCTCTTCGAGGTCCTTCGACAGGTTCAGGGAACGTCATCCGCGCCTCGACGTGGGGGCTCACGGCTTCACCGTGCTCGTGTACGACTCCGGTCGGCGGTCGCGGTAGAACTGCCACGCGTTGCGGACCTCGCGGATCATGTCGAGGTCGAGGTCGCGGATGACGACCTCCTCGGACTCCTGCGAGCCCATCGGGCCGACGAGGTTGCCCTGCGGGTCCACGAACTGGCTGGAGCCGTAGAAGCTGACGGCCAGGTCGCCGTACTCGTTGTCCTCGCGGCCCACCCGGTTGGGGGCCGCGACGAAGTAGCCGTTGGCCGCGGCGGCCGCCGGCTGCTCGATCTCCCAGAGACGGTTGGACAGGCCCGGCTTGGTGGCGTTCGGGTTGAAGACGATCTGGGCGCCGTTGAGGCCGAGCTCGCGCCAGCCCTCGGGGAAGTGCCGGTCGTAGCAGATGTAGACCCCGATGTGCCCGACCGCGGTCCTGAAGACCGGGTAGCCGAGGTTGCCCGGGCGGAAGTAGAACTTCTCCCAGAACTTCTCGAGGTGCGGGATGTGGTGCTTGCGGTACTTGCCGAGGATCGTCCCGTCGGCGTCGACCACCACGGCGGTGTTGTAGTAGACGCCGGGCTGCTCCTCCTCGTAGATCGGGAGCACCATGACCATCCCGAGCTCCTTGGCCAGGGCCGCGAAGCGCTGGACGACCGGACCGTCGGCCGGCTCGGCGTAGTCGTAGTACTTCGCGTCCTCGGTGATGCCGAAGTACGGCCCGTAGAAGAGCTCCTGGAAGCAGATGATCTGGGCGCCGTCCGCCGCCGCCTCGCGAGCGAAGCGCTCGTGCAGGTCGAGCATCGAGGCCTTGTCGCCCGTCCAGGTCGTCTGTGTGATCGCTGCCCGCACCGTCGTCACGTCCAACATCTCCATCTCGTCATCGAGGACCCCTCTCGGGGTGAGGATTGAACATCACCGGAGTTCCGGTCTCGTGTCAACGCATGACGTGCGCGTGACGGGTGGTGTCGCCGTACGCTCCGGGCGTGCTGGTGGGTTGAGGGGACGAGGTCCTGCAGTCCCGCGCGGACCGGCCGGTCGTCCGGCACGGGGACCAGGTGCGCCACCCGCGCCACCCCTGGTCGGGGTCGGTGCAGGCCCTGCTCGCCTACCTCGCCGACGCCGGGTTCGCGGAGTCGCCGCGACCGGCCGGGGTCAGCGGCGACCACGACGACGTCAGCTACATCGAGGGGCTCTCGGGCGACGAGGCGTGCACGATGGTGCAGACGGACGCGGCGGTCGCCGAGGTGGCCCAGCTGCTGCGCCGCTACCACGACACGGTCGAGGGCTGGCAGCCCGAGGTCGAGCCGGTCTGGTTCGACGGGCGGAGCGGGACCGGCAGCCGTCCGGGCGAGCTCGTCTGCCACGGCGACCCCGGTCCGTGGAACCTCGTGTGGGACCTCCACCGGCCGGTGGGGCGCCAGCTCGTCGGGCTGATCGACTGGGAGTACGCGTCTGTCGGCACCGGCTGACCGACATCGGCCACGCCCTGCACTACCTCGCGCCGCTGCGCGACCGCAGCTACTGGCACGGGTGCTCGGCATGGCCCGCAAGCCGCGCCGCCGGCACCGGATGGCCGTGTTCGCGGAGGCCTACGGGGTCCGCCTCGACGAGGACCTGGTCGAGGCCGTGGTCGCCGCGCAGCAGGCCGGCGTGCAGATGATGATCGACCTCGCCGCGCTCGGCCGACCCCGCCAGGTCCAGCTCATCGCCGAGGGCGAGCTCGAGCGCGAGCGCCGAGCCGTCGACTGGACCGAGCGGCACTGCCACAAGTTCAGCCGGGCCGGGACGACGGTTCCGGTCGACGCCTGAGCCTCACGTCCCCTGGGCCTGAGAACGTCCCCTGAGCTTGTCGAAGGGCCCGGAACGGGTTGACGTCCTCGTTCAGCGCCTCGAGGGAACGCCAACCTCTTCGAGGCCCTTCGACCGGCTCACGGAACGTTCCTCGCTTCAGGCGGGGACGCCGACCGTACGACCGGTCCGCAGGCTCTCCAGGGCGGCGTCGGCGAGGACGAGGGCCGCGCGGCCGTCGGCGAACCCGGGGGAGGGTGCGGTGCCGTCGGCCATCCGGTCGAGCAGGTGGTCCAGCTCGGCGGCGTAGGCGGTGGCGTAGCGGTCGAGGAAGAAGTTCAGGTACGGCTCCGCGGCCTCGGTCAGGCCTGCGCCCGAGTAACGGACGCTGGTGGGCAGCTGGTTGGCCACGCTGAGCATCCCGTCGGAGCCGAACGCCTCGAGGCGCTGGTCGTAGCCGTAGGTGCAGCGCCGGCTGTTGGTGATCGTCGCGAGCGCCCCGCTGCTGCCGCGCAGGACGAGGACGGCGGAGTCGATGTCGCCGGCCGCGGCGATCGCCGGGTCGACCAGGTTGGCCCCGGTCGCCGTCACCCCGACGACCTCGCCGAGGAAGAAGCGCGCCATGTCGAGGTCGTGGATGGTCATGTCCCGGAACAGCCCGCCCGACTCCTCGATGTAGGAGACGGGCGGCGGCGCCGGGTCGCGGCTCACGATCGTCAGCTGCTCGAGCCGGCCGATCTCCCCGGCCGCGACGCGGTCCCGGACGGCACGGAACGACGGGTCGAAGCGGCGGTTGAAGCCGACCATGACCGTCGCCTCGAGGCCGTCGAGCTCGGCCGCGCAGGCGTCCACCCGGGCGAGGTCGAGGTCGATCGGCTTCTCGCACAGCACGGCCTTGCCCGCCCGGACGGCCCGGACGAGCAGGTCGACGTGGGTCGGGGTCGGGGAGGCGATGATCACGGCATCGACGGTGTCGTCGTCGAAGACCACCTGCGGGTCGGTCGTCGCGGTCCCGCCGTGCCGGGCGACCACCTCGCCGGCCGCCGCCTCGAAGGGGTCGTACGCGACGGCGAGCTCTGACCGCGGGTTGGCGGCCAGGGAGGCGGCGTGCACCCGCCCGATGCGGCCGCAGCCGAGGAGACCGAATCGGACCATGACGCTGACGCTAGTGCTCGAACAGGTGTTCTAATAACGTCATGTCCCGCCACGGTCCTGACCCTGAACGGCTCTTCTTCGGCGCGGTGGTCGGCACGGCCCGCCGGCTGGCGGCCGAGCAGGGCTCGATGGCCGACGCCATCGCGGAGATCCAGCGCGTCGCCCGCGGGCGGGAGGACCTCCTCGTCCAGGGAGCGGGTCTGGGCGTCGGTGCCTGGTCGGTCAACCCGGGCGTCCCGGCCGACCTCCTGGCCGCCGGCCTGCTGGTCGGCAGCGTCCCCCGCCTCGAGCTCGACGTGCTCCTGCACTGGATGACGGTCGGCCAGCAGCGCGGCCTCAGCGGCGCGCGCTACCGGGCTTGACCCTTCGACAGGCTCAGGGAACGTCCGACAGGGTCAGGGAACGGGGTCAGCGGATCCCGGAGGTGGCGAAGCCCTGGACGAACCAGCGCTGGAAGACCAGGAACAGCACGACCAGCGGTCCGACGGTGATCAGCGTCATCGCCATCAGGGCGCCGTAGTCGGTCTGGTACTGGCCCTGCAGGAACTGCAGCCCGATGGGCAGCGTGTAGAGGCTCGGGTCGCGCAGGACGATCAGCGGCCAGAGGAAGTCGTTCCACTGGTACATCAGGCTGAGCAGGGTCAGCACGGCCAGCAGCGGCTTCGACAGCGGCAGCACGATGCTGGCGAAGATCCGGACCGGTCCGGCACCGTCGATCTTGGCGGCCTCGATGAGCTCGGTCGGGATGCCGATCATGAACTGGCGGGCCAGGAAGATGCCGAACGTGGCGGCGGCGCCGGGGATGATCACGGCCCAGAACGTGCCGACCAGGCCGAGCGCGTTCACGAGCCGGAACTGGGGCACGAGGATCGCCTGCGTCGGGATCATCATCGTCGAGAGCAGCAGCAGGAAGAGCGGCGTCTTCGCCGGGAAGCGCAGCTTGGCGAAGCCGTAGCCGGCCATCACCGAGACCACGACCGAGATGATCGTCGTCAGCGCGGTGACGGTGACCGAGTTGGAGAACCACTGCCCGACCGGCCACGCCGAGAAGACGCGGGCGAAGTTGGCCAGCGTGATGTTCGTGGGCAGCAGGTCGAGCTGGGTGGAGAACACCGACTGGCCCGACAGCGCCGTGACGAGCATGACCCACAACGGGAAGGCCATGATCACCGAGACGACGACGGCGACGACGACCCGGGCGGCCAGGCCGGCGCGGGAGCGGCGCTGCCGCGTCGAGGGGCCGGAGGCGCGCACGCCCGTGGCGGCCGGGCGGACCGCGCGCTGGGAGGCGGTGACCGTCATCGGTGCTCTCTTCCAGCGGAGCCGTCCGACATCACGCCACCTCGTCCCGGGTCCGGTTCGCGCGCCACTGCACGATCGTGAAGATCAGGGTCAGCGCGAAGATCACGACACCGATGGCCGCGCCGTAGCCCTGGTTGCGGGTCGGGCCGAACGCCACCTTGTACGCCCAGGTGCCGAGCATCTCGGTGCTCGTGCCGGGGCCCCCGTTGGTCAGCACGAAGATCGTGTCGAAGACCTGGAAGCTGTAGATCACGTTCATGATGATCAGGAAGAAGGTGGCCGGTCCGACCATGGGGACGGTCATGTAGCGGAACCGCTGCCAGCCGTTGGCCCCGTCCAGCGCCGAGGCCTCGTACAGGTCGCCCGGCACCGCCTGCAGGGCGGCGAGATAGATGATCATGCTGAACCCGACCCGGATCCAGAGCGTCACCAGCACCACCGAGGTGAACGACCAGAAGCCGTTGGACTGCCACGGGATCCCGCTGGAGGCCCCGAGGGCGACCAGCACCTTGTCCACGACGCCGATGACCTCGTTGTAGAGGAACGTGCCGATCAGGCCGACCGAGACGCCCGAGATCACCAGCGGCAGGTAGATCACGGTGCGCCACACCTTGCGGGCCGGCAGCACCGAGTTCATCAGCACGGCCAGGGCCAGCCCGAGCCCCATGCTCAGCGGGACGGTGATGAGCGTGAACGCCGCCGTGTTCACCAGCGCCCGGAGGAACGTGGGGTCGGCGAACATCGTGCGGTAGTTCTCGAGGCCCAGCGGAGTCGTGTCTCCGCTCAGCGGGGACACCTTCTGGGTGCTGTAGTAGAACGACCCGATCATCGGCAGGATGAGGAAGGCGAGCGCCAGCAGGACCGAGGGCCCCACGAAGATCAGCGCGGACGGTTCCCAGAGCGACCGGCCGCGCCGGTGCGGGGCCCGACCGGCCGGGGCGGTGCCCGTCCCGACGTCCTGCCCGGCGGCCAGGGCGGCCGCCTGGCTCACTGCACCGCCTTCTGCACCGCTTCGGCGAGCGCGGCAGCCGTGTCGGCGGACGAGCGGCCGCCCAAGAAGGAACGCTCGAGCTCGTTCTGCAGGGCGAGGTTGAGGTCGGCGAACTGCGGCACCGTGACCTGCTTGACCTGGTCGGGCGTGAGCGTCTTCGCCTGCTGGACGAAGGGCGCCATCAGGTCGGGCCGGATCGCGAAGTCGAGCGAGGCCGACGTCAGGCTCTTCAGCGTCGGCAGCTGGTTCGTCGCCTGGCAGTAGGTGCGCATCGCGTCCTCGGACACGAGGTACTCCAGGAACTTGGTCGCGGCCGCCGTGTTCTTGCCGCTCTTGGGCGCGACGACGGCGTTGCCGCCCAGGTCCGTGGACGCTGCCACGTCGCGCGGCTGCGGCATCGCGCCGTACTCGAACTTCTTCTTGACCTCACGGTTGATGCCCGGCACCAGGAAGCTGCCGGCGAAGGCCATCGCGACCGTTCCCGACTGGAAGGCGGCGTCGGGGTAGGTGGTGCTCTTGACCGAGGAGTTCTTGGCGACCCAGCCGTTACGAAAGAACCCGGTCGTGAAGTCGAGGGTCTTGCGTCCGGCGTCGGAGTCGATCGCCGACGACTTCAGGTCGGGACCGAGCAGCGCGCCGCCGGCCTCGAAGAGCCAGGTGAGCCAGCGGTACGCCCCCGCGCTCTGCCAGTCGTAGATGAAGGGTGACTGCCCGCTCTTGGTGACCTTGGCCAGCTTGTTCGCCGCGTCGGTGAACTGCTCCCAGGTCCAGGCCTGGTCCAGCGTGGTCGGCACGTTCGTGATGCCGGCCGCCTCGAAGGCGTCGAGGCGGTAGAGGATCGCCGTGGTGTCGATCTGGTGCGGGACGCCGTACGGCTTGCCGTCGGCCACGACCGCCTCGAACAGGCCCGGCTCGAACGCGTTGGCGTCGAGGCTGCCCGACAGGTCGAGCAGCACGTCCTGGCTCGTGTACTGGCCCATGTCGATGTAGGAGACCCGGAACAGGTCGGGCGGGTTGCCCGCCTGGAAGCGGGTGTCGAGGTTGGTCTGGATGCTCGCGTACGGGACCGTGTCGGTCTTGACCGTGATGTCCGGGTTGGCCTGGTGGAACGCGGCGATGACGGCGTCGAACGCGGCCTTCTCCTCGTCGCCCGACCAGTTGACGAAGGTCAGGGTCGCCGGCCCGCCCGCGCTCGCTCCTGCCGAGGGCGCACTGCTGCCGGCCTTGCTGGTCAGGCCCGAGCAGGCGCTCAGCCCGACGGCCGCGCCGAGGCCCAGGCCCCCTGCCAGGACTTGCCGACGGTTGAGTGACATCAAGTTCCCCCTTCGCCGAAAACGGCGATCGTTGCAGCAGACGCCCTCGGTTCCCTGAGTCGGGCGTGACCGGATGCACGCCTGAGGCTCCTCGGCTCCACCCCGGGGGTGCGGCTGACCGGCCGGTCTAGCCGGAGAGGAGGAAGCGGAACATCGCGCTGTCGCTCCCGATGAGCTCGATCTGGGGTGGCGCGGCCGCCATCCGCTCGAGCAGCGGCGGGAGGTCCTCGCGCCTGGCCAGCTCGATGCCGACCAGGGCCGGGCCCGTCTCGCGGTTGCTGCGCTTGACGTACTCGAAGAGCGTGACGTCGTCGTCGGGGCCCAGGACCTCGTCGAGGAAGTGCCGCAGGGCGCCCGGCTGCTGCGGGAACTCCACCAGGAAGTAGTGCTTGCGGCCCTCGAAGACCGCGGCCCGCTCCGCGATCTCGGCGTAGCGGCTGACGTCGTTGTTGCCGCCCGACAGGATGCAGACCACCCGCTGCCCGGGCTCGACCCGGACCACGTTGGTCAGCGACGCCGAGGCGAGCGCGCCGGCCGGCTCGGCGACGATGCCGTCCGAGGCGTACATCGCCAGCAGCTCGACGCAGACCCCGCCCTCCGGCACCTGCACCAGCTCGGCGCCGGACGCCGCGATGAGCGGGGTGGTCAGCGCGCCGGCCCGGCGCACCGAGGCGCCGTCCACGAACGTGTCCAGGTCGACGAGGTCCACCGGGTGGCCCGCGGCGAGGGCTGCGGCGACCGAGGCGGCACCCGTCGGCTCGACGCCCACGACGCGGACCTGGGGGTGGCGCTCCCGCAGCCACGCCGTGCAGCCGGCCAGCAGCCCACCGCCACCGACGGGCACGACCAGCACGTCGGGCGGCGAGCCCGTCTGCTCGAGGAGCTGCTCGACCAGCTCGAGGGCCACGGTGCCCTGCCCGGCGATGGTGCGCAGGTCGTCGAAGGCGGGCACGACGGTCGCACCCGTACGGATCGCGTCGGCCGCAGCGGCGACGGCCGCCTCGTCGTAGGTCGCGCCGGTGACGACGACCTGCACGTGGTCGCCGCCGATCGCGGTGATGCGGTCACGCTTCTGGCGCGGCGTGTTGGTGGGCAGGAAGACCCGACCCTGGATGCCGAGGCTGGCGCAGGCGTACGCGAGGCCCTGGCCGTGGTTGCCGGCGCTGGCGCAGACGACCCCGCGGGCACGGGCGGCCTCGTCGAGCTGGGCCAGCACGTTGTAGGCCCCGCGCACCTTGTAGGAGCGCACGACCTGCAGGTCCTCCCGCTTGAACCAGACCTCTGCGCCGCCGGCGGAGAGGCGGGCGTTGCGCTGCAGCGGCGTGCGCTCGACCACGCCGGCGAGCCGCCGAGCGGCCTCTTCGACGAGCTCGGCGCCCAGCCGTACGGCCGTCTGACGGGGTGCCGAGGTCACCCCTCGATCATGGCGCACGGCAACCCTCAACTGTGACGGGAGGGACGAGGGTTTCGGCAGTCAAGTCCTTCTGACACCTTCCCCGACCCGCAGGAGCGTGCTTAAGGTGCCTCAGTCCGCAGCACGACGGGGGGAAGTGCGGTGGACGCAGCACGAGCCGATGTCGACACTCCGAGGACAACCATGGTCTCCCGCCGCACCGCCCGCACCCTGCACGCCACGCCCAGGTCTTTGCGGGAACCGCGTCGCTCGCGGCTGGGCCGCACGCTCCCTGCCCTGGCGCTGGGGGTCACCGCGCTGGCGCTCGCCGTGCCCGCGGCGCTCCCGGCGACCGCGTCGCCCGGTGGACCGGCCTCCGGGTCGACCCAGGCGCAGACCGGGACCTCGTCCACCGGCGCGAAGAAGAGCAGCGGCACGCACCTCACCGCTGCCGCCGAGGAGGCGGGCCTCGAGGTCGGCAACGCGACCATGGGCTGGCGGGAGCGTGGGACCGAGCGCGCGGTGCTGCGCGAGCAGGGACGCGGACTGCTGCGCTACGGCGCCGCGGCCTCCAGGTCGACGTCCAACCCCTTCACCCCCGACGGCGTGCTCGGTGTCGACATCTCGAGCTACCAGGGCAACCTCACGTGGTCGAAGTGGACCAAGAAGGACCGGGACTTCGCCTACATGAAGGCGACCGAGGGCACCTCGTACAAGAACCCGTACTTCAAGACCCAGTACAAGTCAGCGGCGAAGGCCGGCCTGATCCGCGGCGCGTACCACTTCGCCAACCCGGCCGGGAAAGCCGGCTACAAGCAGGCCCGCTACTTCGTGAAGAACGGCGGCGGGTGGAGCGCGGACGGCCACACGCTGCCGGGCGTCCTCGACATCGAGTACAACCCGTACGGCTCGACCTGCTACGGGGTGAGCAAGAAGAACATGGTCAAGTGGGTGGTCTCGTTCACCACCGAGTACAAGAAGCTCACCGGCAAGGCGGCCGTCATCTACACCACCACCGACTGGTGGAAGCAGTGCACGGGCAACTCGAGCAAGATCGCCACGACGAACCCGCTCTGGGTCGCTCGCTACGGCAGCAAGAAGCCGGGGACGCTCCCGAAGGGGTGGAAGGCCGCCACCTTCTGGCAGTACACCTCGAACCCCATCGACCAGGACGTCTTCCCCGGCAAGACCAAGGCGCTGAAGGCGTTGGCGACGACGAAGAGCTAGCTGACGTCCGCGTCGTCGTCGCTCGCGGTCCCGGCGAGGTCGGACGGGTCGACCGTGCCCTCGGGGTCGTCCTCGACGGTCAGGTTGCCGATCGGCGACTCCGGGGCGGCCACCTCGTCGTGGCCCGTGGGACTGGGCTCGTTCGTCGGGCTGGGCTCGTTCGTCGGGGCAGGCTGGGCGTCCGAAGACGACATGACGTTCTCCTCGCTGTCGGACGGCGGTGGCCGCGGCGTGCGACAGCCAGCCTAGTGCTGCAGGTCCTGGCTCCTGGACGGGTGCGGGCGCGGCGGTGAGTCGATAGCCTCGGGCAGAGGACGTCGGCGATCGGCTGGGGGGTTGGCGCCGGCGTCCCTCAGCTCGGGGCTGCACGGACACCTGCGTGAGGTCTGCCAAGGTGGGACGGTGGAAAGAAGAGCGGCGTGACGGGCCGGTGGGTGGACCACGTCGTCTGGTGGCACGTCTACCCGTTGGGTTTCGTGGACGCCGAGCGCGAGGCGGCAGACCTCGCGAACGGCCGGGTGGAGCACCGGCTGGGCCGGATCGAGGCCTGGCTCGAGCACCTCGTGTCCCTGGGCTGCAACGGGCTCCTGCTCGCCCCGGTCTTCGCCTCCACGAGCCACGGCTACGACACCGTCGACTACTTCCGGGTCGACCCCCGGCTCGGCGACGACGCAGACTTCGACGCGCTGGTGGCGGCCTGCCACGACCGCGGCGTACGGGTGCTCCTCGACGGGGTCTTCAACCACGCGGGCCGCGACTTCCCGCCGGTCGCCCGGGCGCTGGCCGAGGGCCCCGGGTCGGCGAGCGCCGAGTGGGTGCAGCAGCTCTACGACACCGACGGCGTGATCACTGCCGACTACTTCGAGGGCAGCGACACCCTCGTCACGCTGAACCACGCGTCCCCGCTCGTGCAGGACCTCGTCCGCGACGTGCTGCTGCACTGGCTGCGCCGGGGGGTCGACGGCTGGCGGCTCGACGCGGCGTACGCGGTCCCGGCGGAGTTCTGGGCCACCGTGCTCCCGGCCGTGCGCGCGGAGTTCGGTGACGCCTGGTTCGTCGGCGAGATGATCCACGGCGACTACGTGTCCTACGTCGAGCAGTCCGGCATCGACTCGGTCACCGAGTACGAGCTGTGGAAGGCCGTCTGGTCCTCGCTCGACACCGTGAACCTTCACGAGCTCGAGTGGACGCTGGGCCGGCACGCCGACCTCCTCGAGCACTTCGTGCCGCTCACGTTCGTCAGCAACCACGACACGACGCGGGTGGCGAGCCAGATCCACGACGAGCGGCACTGGCCGCACGCGGTCGCGCTGCTCGGCTTCCTGCCCGGGGTCCCCTCCGTCTACTACGGCGACGAGTTCGGGCTGGAGGCCGTCAAGGAGGACCGTCCGCACGGCGACGACGCGGTCCGGCCCGCGCTGCCGGCCGAGCGTGGGCTGTTCGAGGACCCGCACCCGGAGATCGAGGAGGTCTACCGCCGGGTCCTCTCGCTGCGCCGCCAGCACGCCTGGCTCGTCGACGCGGTGACCTCGACGGAGCAGGTGGCCAACGAGCACCTGCTCGTCCACGCCCGCGCCCGCGACGGCGACGGCGCCCTGACGCTCGCGCTCAACCTCGGCGACGAGCCGTACGCCCTGCCGAGCGGCGCCACGGTCCTGACGGGCGGGCCGGACGTCGAGAGCGGTGCCGTGCCTGCGCACGGCTGGGCGTTCCTGGAGGGCTGAGCTCGAACGTTGCGGTCGTCGGCTCAGCCGGGCGGGGCGGTCAGCCGGGCGGCGACGAGGTCGACGACCGGGAGGTCCGGCTCGAGCCAGGCCAGGTCGTTGATGGAGACCTTGTCGACCCAGGCGAGGGCGTCGTGCGCCTCGCCGGCCTCGGGGATGCCCGTCCGGACCGCGCACCACCAGACACGCATGGCCAGACCGGTCGTCAGCGGCCAGGTCGAACCCGCCCCACCGCGCCCGACGATCTCGTCGCCGACGACGAGGGTGACGCCCAGCTCCTCCTCGAGCTCGCGGTGCAGCGCCGCGAGCGGGTCCTCGTCCGGCTCGACCTTGCCGCCCGGCAGCTCCCAGCGCCCCGCGAGGTGCTCGGGCCGGACACGGCGGGCCGCGACGGCGCGGGAGGGATGTTCGAGGTCGTCGACGAGCACAGCCGCGACGACGAGCTGATCGGCCACCCCTGGAGTCTGGCAGCGATCGGACCGTGGGAGCGCCGGAGCTCAGGTGGTGCCGGCGGCGCGTCGCGGAATAGCGTCGGGGGCCGAAGAGTTCAGGCCCCCGTCGGGGTCAGAGATCTCGACCGCCGCGGCAAGGACGCCGGGCCCTGCATCACGAGCACGACGATCGGACTCCCGTGACCACCACGAGCACCTCGCCCAGCACCACCAGCGACGCCACGCCCGCTGCACCCAGTGCGTCGGGCGACCGCGCCGTCATCGCGATCCTGCTGGTCGCCACGTTCGTCGTGATCCTCAACGAGACGATCATGAACGTCGCCCTGCCGAGCCTGATGAAGGACCTCAGCGTCACCGCGCGTACGGGTCAGTGGCTCTCCACCGTCTTCCTGCTGACGCTGGCCGTCGTCATCCCCACCACCGGCTTCCTGCTGCAGCGGCTCACCACGCGCCAGGTGTTCGTCACCGCGATGATCCTGTTCAGCAGCGGGACGCTGATCGCGGCCGTGTCGCCAGCCTTCTGGCTCCTGCTGCCCGCCCGGGTCGTGCAGGCGAGCGGCACGGCGATGATGCTGCCGCTGCTGATCACCACGATCCTGACGCTGGTCCCGGTCGAGCGGCGCGGCGTGGTCATGGGGAACGTCACGGTGGTCATCTCCGTGGCCCCGGCCATCGGCCCGACCGTCTCCGGCATCGTCCTGCACTTCTTCCCGTGGCGCTTCATGTTCATCCTCGTGCTGCCGATCGCGCTCGCCGCGCTCGCGTTCGGGGTCAAGAAGCTCAAGAACGTCGGGACGCCCGGCGACGCCAAGCTCGACGTGGGTTCGGTCATCCTGACCGTCCCCGCGTTCGGCGGCATCGTGTACGGCCTGAGCCAGATCGGGGCCGAGGGTCCGTTCGGGATCCCGGCGCTCGCCTTCATCGGGGTCGGCGTGCTGGCGCTGGGTGCCTTCAGCTGGCGCCAGGCCCGGCTCTACCGCACCGACAACCCGCTGCTCGACCTGCGGGCCTTCCGGTTCGCCCCGTTCACCATCAGCGTCGCCCTGCTCTGCGCGGCCATGGTCGCCCTGTTCGGCATGGTCATCCTGCTGCCGATCTACCTCCAGCAGGTCCGCGGCATCGGCGCGCTGGAGACCGGCCTGATGCTGCTGCCCGGTGGGCTCGTCATGGGTCTGCTCGGCCCGCAGGTCGGCAAGCTGTTCGACCGGTACGGCCCCCGCGGGCTCACGCTCATCGGCTCCGTCCTGCTCGTGGTCTCCATGTGGCGACTCAGCCTCATCGACCTGTCCACGCCGATCTGGATGCTCATCGCGATCCACGTGCTGCTGTCGATCGGGCTCGCGTTCCTCTTCACGCCCGGCTTCACGACGGGGCTGAACCCGCTCCCGCCGAGCCTCTACTCCCACGGCAGCGCGATCCTCAGCACGCTCCAGCAGGTCGCCGGTGCCGCGGGCACCGCGCTCCTCGTCGCCATCTACGCGGGCCGGTCCGCCGCCCTGCAGGCGAACGGGGTCGGGGCCGTCGACGCCTCGCTCAGCGGCATCCAGCTCGCCTTCGGCACGGCCGCGCTGATCTCGATCTCCGCCGTGGTCCTGGCGGCGTTCATGCACCAGACCAAGCCCGTCGAGGGGTCCGCAGCACCGGTGCACCACTGACGACGACGGGTGCGGCGGTGAGCTCCAGGGTCGCGGTCGTCACCGGTGCCGGCAGCGGCATCGGGCGCGCCGTCGCGGAGGCGCTGGCCCACGCGGGCTGGCGGGTGGTGCTGGCCGGGCGGCGCGAGTCGCTGCTGCACGAGGTCGCCGCGGTCCCGGTGGTCGGCGGGGGAGGCTTCGACGCCGTCCCCGCCGACGTGACGGACGAGGACTCCGTACGCCGGCTCTTCGACGTGACGCTCGAGCGCCACGGACGCGTCGACCTGCTCGTGAACAACGCGGGCCGCGGGATGCCACCCACCGAGATCGACGCGGTGTCGCTCGCCGACTGGCAGGCCGTCGTCGACGTGAACCTCACCGGGATGTTCCTGTGCCTGCGCGAGGCGTTCCGGGTGATGCGTGACCAGGACCCGCAGGGTGGCCGGATCATCAACAACGGGTCGCTCTCGGCCCACGTGCCGCGCCCGCGCTCGATCGCCTACACCGCCACCAAGCACGCGGTCTCCGGGCTGACGAAGCAGGTCCAGCTCGACGGACGCCCGTACGGGATCTCCTGCGGCCAGATCGACGTCGGCAACGCCGCCACCGCCATGGGTTCGGGTGCCGCCGGCGGCGCCGAGCAGGCCGACGGTTCCGTACGCCCGGAGCCGACGATGCCGGTCGAGGACGTGGCCAGGGCCGTCGTGCTCATGGCGGACCTGCCGGCGGGCACCAACGTCGCCGCCCTCACCGTGCTGGCCACGACCATGCCGTTCGTCGGACGGGGCTGACCGCAGACCGCGGCGGCGACCGCGGTGCGCACCACGATCCTGCCCGCGCCCCCGACGACGTCTGCCTACACCAACCACGACGACTGGGGGAAGGCGGTCTTCAGCCGGATCAACGCCGAGCGCGCGACCAACGGGCTGAAGCCGCTGCGCTGGTCCGACCGGCTCCACGACTCGGCGCACCGGCACAGGCTGCAGATGGGGCAGGTGAACACCCTCAGCTACCCGCTGCCCGGTGAGGCTTCCCTCGGCGACCGGGTCACCCTCTGGTACGCGTGGTTGAGCTGCGGGAGAACATCGCCTGGAACAGCCAGCGCTTCCGGGCGGGGGTGCTGGCCCTGGAGACGTCGATGTACTCAGAGACCCCGCCGAACGACGGGCACCGCCGCAACATCCTCAGCACGAGCTTCGTCGACGTCGGCGTCGACGTGATCGACGACAGCACGCACGGCCGGGTCTGGCTCACCACCGATCTCGGCAAGCCGCGCTGACGGGAGGCCCGGGTCAGGCGTTCCGGGCGAGCCAGCGACGGGCACGGTACGCCCGGAGCTGACTCCGAACGGCGTCGACGACAGTCCACAAGCCGAGAACTACGGTCAGCGTGACGATGCTCCCGATGGGGCCAGAGACGGTCAGCCCGGAGCAGAGCACCAGGAACCCCACGTGCTGCGGCAGGGACGCAGCGTCGGCCGCCATCCGGCGCGCGACCGCGACCGCGACCTCCTGGCGTTCGGGAGCGACCGGTGCGCCCTCGGCGATCCGGTGCCGGAGCCAGGTGCGGTTGCTCCGGTCGAGGAGGCTCTCGGGCCGCAGGAACCTGCCGGCGCCGGCGCGCGTCGAGGTGATCGAGCCCACCATGATCAGGACGAACCCGACTGCCTCGAGGACGAACCCGGCGTGGATGGTGCGGAGGTTCGGCCGCCAGAGGTCGTCGAGCGACGAGGCCACGAGCGCGCCCATGACGAGGACGGCGGCGACGAGCGCGACGCCGCCCAGCAGGAGGACCAGGGCCTGTCGCTGCCAGGCCTTGCGCCGGACCGCGGAGACGTCGTCGTCGAGCACCTTCTGCGTCGCGACCTGGTGCGCGTCGGACCAGGAATCACGCACCAGCGTCGTCATGGCAGCAGCATGACGCCTCATGAGGGCGTACGGGAAGGTTTGTCACCCCTCCGCACTACGGTGAGGCGATGGACCAGCCCTTCGACCCGGAGCTGTGGGAGCCGGTGCCCGGCTTCACGCTCACCGACGTCACCTACCACCGGGCCCGCCGGTCGCCGGTGGTCCGGGTGGCGTTCGACCGGCCCGAGGTCCGCAACGCGTTCCGCCCGCACACCGTCGACGAGCTGATGGCCGTCCTCGACCACGCGCGCACGTCCTCCGACGTCGGCTGCGTCCTGCTCACCGGCAACGGACCCTCGCCCAAGGACGGCGGCTGGGCGTTCTGCAGCGGCGGGGACCAGCGGATCCGCGGACGTTCCGGCTACACGTACGCCGACGACGAGGCGCCCGCCGCGGTCGACCCGGCCAAGCAGGGCCGGCTGCACATCCTCGAGGTGCAGCGGCTGGTGCGGTTCATGCCCAAGGTCGTCATCGCGCTCGTCGGCGGCTGGGCTGCCGGGGGTGGGCACAGCCTGCACGTCGTCTGCGACCTGACCCTGGCCAGTGCGGAGCACGCCCGCTTCAAGCAGACCGACGCCGACGTGGGCTCGTTCGACGGCGGCTTCGGCTCGGCCTACCTCGCGCGCCAGGTGGGCCAGAAGTTCGCGCGCGAGATCTTTTTCCTCGGCGACACCTACGACGCCGAGGCCGCGCACCGGATGGGCATGGTCAACGCCGTGGTCCCGCACGCCGACCTCGAGCGGGTCGGGCTGGAGTGGGCCGAGAAGGTCTGCCGCAAGAGCCCGACGGCGCAGCGGATGCTCAAGTACGCGTTCAACGCGATCGACGACGGGCTGGTCGGCCAGCAGCTGTTCGCCGGCGAGGCGACCCGGCTCGCGTACATGACCGACGAGGCCGTCGAGGGCCGCGACGCGTTCCTGGAGAAGCGCCCGCCCGACTGGGCGGCGTTCCCCTACTACTACTGAGCGGACCCCATGACCCAGCCTCCCGTGGTGCCCGACGCGTACGACCCCTGGTTCCTGGCCACGCCCGTGCCCCTGCCCGGCGTGCCCGACGACGTCGCGACCGTGACCCTCCAGTTCACCCACTTCACGGTCGTGCTCCAGCCCGACCGGCGGCTCGCGCTCGTCACCGCCGCGCCTCGACGGGGCCCGCCTGCTGGAGATCGACCGCGGGGACGACTGGCACCTCGACCCCCGTGTGCCGGCCGACGCGCAGACCGGGCCGGAGGTCTACGCCGACAACGACCTCGACCGGGGCCACCTGACGCGCCGACGCGACCCGGTCTGGGGCGAGCGGGCCGTCGCGGAGCAGGCCAACCTCGACACGTTCACCTACGTCAACGCTGCCCCGCAGGCGGCCCTGTTCAACCAGGGCGAGCTGCTGTGGGCCGGGCTCGAGGACTACGTGCTCGAGCACGCCCGCACGTACGCGCAACGGCTCACGGTGCTCACCGCACCGGTCTTCGGCGACGACGACCCGCTCTACCGCGGCACCCGGGTCCCGCGCCGCTTCTGGAAGATCGCCGCCTGGAACGACGGCGACGCGACCTCGCCCGACCTCGCGGCCACGGGCTACGTCCTCGACCAGTCGGCGCAGCTCGACCGGCTGGACCTGTCCGGCGCAGCGAGCGCCACCGCACCGGCGCTGGGTGCGTACCTGACCTACCAGGTCCCGGTCGTCGACATCGCCACGCTCACCGGGCTCGACCTCGGGCCGCTCGTGGAGGCGGACCGGATGCCGGCGCCCGCGACGGCGCTGCCCGAGGACCTCGCGCCGGGCTCAGCCGCGCTCGAGACTCGCTGGGTGCGCCTCGTCCGCGTCTCCGACGTCCTTCTCTGACCCGAGTACGCCCCTGAGCCTGTCGAAGGGCCCGGAACGGGTCGGCGCGTTCTCGGTGCAGCAGGAGCCGACCTCTTCGAGGCCCTCCGACAAGCTCAGGGGGCGTGTCGCAGCGCGAGTGCCGCGGAACCTGTGAGGGCGGCGCCGCCGCACGGCTCAGACCACGCCGTAGAGCCGGTCACCCGCGTCGCCGAGGCCGGGGACGATGTAGCCCTTCTCGTTCAGGCGCTCGTCCACGCCGGCGAGGACGAGGGTGCAGGGGACCTTCAGGTCGTCGAGGAGCGAGCCGAGGCGTTCGATCCCCTCGGGGGCGGCGAGCAGGCAGATGCAGGTGATGTGGTCCGCCCCGCGGTCGACCAGGAACCGGACGGCCGCGGCCAGGGTGCCGCCGGTGGCCAGCATCGGGTCGAGCACGTAGCACTGCCGCCCGTGCAGGTCCTCGGGCAGGCGCTCGGCGTAGGTCGACGGCTCGAGGGTCTCCTCGTTGCGGACCATGCCGACGAAGCCGACCTCCGCGGTGGGGACCAGCCGGACCATCCCCTCGAGCATCCCCAGCCCGGCCCGCAGGATCGGGACCACGAGGGGCTTGGGCAGCGCGAGCCGTACGCCGTCGGCGGACGCGACCGGCGTGGTGACCGTGACGGGGTTGACCCGCACCTGCCGGGTCGCCTCGTACGCCAGCAGCGTCACCAGCTCCTCGGTCAGCCGGCGGAACGTCGGCGAGTCCGTCTGGACGTCACGCAGCACCGTGAGCTTGTGCGCGACGAGCGGGTGGTCGATGACCGTGATCTCCACGGCGGCCACCGTAGCGGGCGTCGACGCGGGCCTGTGGCCGGAGGGACGCGATTGGGTGCGGTCTGACACCATGTGGCACCGGACCGGCAGCCGGTCCTCGGTGCGGGGAGGGTCGTGTCATGCCAGAGTTCGACGGCGAGGAGTACGTGTCGTTCGACGAGGCGGACAAGCCAGAGGTGGTCGTCGCGCCGGTCGACGAGGACGACCCGGACGACTCCGACCCCGACGACGACCTCGAGGACGCGGCCGAGGACGAGATCGACTACGTCCTCGCCGCCTACCGCGAGGACGGTCAGCTGCGTGTCCAGGCGCTCGAGCTCGAGCTGGCCAACGACCTCGACGCACTGATCGAGCAGCTGCGCCGCCTGCCCGGTGACGCCGGCTCGCTCGGCTTCGTCAGCCTGGTCGAAGAGGTGTTCGTCATCGTCCGCGTCCGCGGCCAGCACGTGCAGGCGCTCCTCTCCGACTCCGCCGCCGCCGGCGACTGGCCCATCGCCCACGACGTCCTCGACTTCCTCGGCGAGGACGTGGACGAGCCGGACGACGACGAGGACGGCGAGCTGGTCGGTGACCTGGACATGCTGGCCGACCTCGGTCTGAGCGAGTTCGAGCTCGGCACGATCGTGGACAACCTCGACCTGAGCAGCGACCAGATGCTCAGCGCGATCGCCGACCGGATCAACATCAACCCCGAGTTCGGCCAGGCCACCGAGGCAGCGTTCCAGGACTGAGCGGCGTCCCGGGGACCAGTCCGGTGGCCGGCCGGTGGGACGTGGCCATGCGTCACGCGCTCGACGAGGCGCACCGGGTCCGGGGTGCCGGCGACGTCCCGGTCGGCGCGGTGCTGCTCGACCCCGCCGGACGGGTGGTGGCCTCGGCCGGCAATGAGCGGGAGGCGACCAGCGACCCGACGGCCCACGCCGAGGTCCTGGTCCTGCGGCGTGCGGCTGCCGCCGCGGGGACGTGGCGGCTGGACGGTCACACCCTGGTCGTGACGCTGGAGCCCTGCACCATGTGCGCCGGTGCCCTGGTGCTGGCCCGGGTCGAGCGGTGCGTGTTCGGCGCGTACGACCCCAAGGCCGGCGCGGTCGCCTCGCTGTTCGACGTGCTGCGCGACCCCCGGCTGAACCATCGCGTCGACGTCCGGGGTGGCGTCCTGGAGGCCGAGTGCTCGGCCGTGCTCCTCGACTTCTTCGCCGGCCACCGCGGAGTGGGCACGGATTAGCGTCGCCCCTGTCCGCCCGGTAATCTCTTCGGCGGTGGCGTGTCTGAGCGGCCTAAAGAGCGCGCCTCGAAAGCGCGTGAAGTGCAAACTTCCGAGAGTTCAAATCTCTCCGCCACCGCCAGCCGAGCAGTCCAGGACGCCGGCTCCACCTCCGGGTGGGGTCGGCGTCCTGCTCGTTCAGGCCGGCACCATCAGGCCCGCAGCCTTGAGGCCGGCACCGTCACGCCGGCACCGTCAGGCCGACACGGTCTCGCTCTGCTGAGCCGCCGCCCAGACCTCGTCCCAGCCCTGGGCCAGCTCGGCGGCCCGCCGGCAGGACAGCACCAGGCTCGCCTCGCGCGCGATGCCCTGGCCGGCGATGTCGAACGCGGTGCCGTGGTCGACCGACACCCGGACGACCGGCAGACCGATGGTGATGTTCACGCCGTCGTCGCCGTACACCGCCTTGAAGGGGGCGTGCCCCTGGTCGTGGTAGCAGGCGATGACGATGTTCCACTTCCCGCGCACCGCCGCCGGGATGAGGGCGTCGGCCGGGATGGGTCCGTGCGCGTTGATGCCGCGATCGCGGGCCCGCTCGACCGCCGGCGCGAGGATGTCGGCGTCCTGGTCGCCGAAGATCCGGTTCTCCCCGGCGTGCGGGTTCAGCCCGCAGATGCCGATGGCCTCGTCGGGCTTGCCGAGGGCCCGGGTGAACGCGGCGGCGAGGGTGAAGATGTCGTCCGTACGCTGCGGCGTCGTGTCGACGATGGCCTGCGCGAGCGAGACGTGCGCGGTGAGGTGGAAGAAGTACAGGTCGCCGGCGGACAGCACGAGGCTGAAGTTCTCGACAGCGAACTCGTGGGCGAGCAGCTCGGTGTGACCGGGCCACTTGTGCCCGCCGGCCTGCATCGCGGCCTTGTTCAGCGGGGCGGTGACGATGCCGTCGACGGCGCCGGCCTTGGCGAGCCGGCAGGCCTCGACCACGAAGCGGTAGGCCCCGTCGCCGGCGGTCGCGCTGAGCACGCCGACCTCGACCTCGGCCAGCGACGCACCGGTCTGCCACAGCTCGATCACGCCGGGGTCGTTGACCGCCGCCCGCGGGTCGCTGATGACGCGGACCGTCTCGGGGTCGAGGCCCGCGCGGACCGCACCGATCCGCATGGCGTCCGCGTCCCCGATCACCACGGGGATGCAGATCTCCCGCAGCTCTGGGTGGAGCAGAAGGGTCTTCGCGGTGATCTCGGGACCGATGCCGGCGACGTCGCCGAGGGTGAGGGCCAGGACGGGCAGGGACGTGGGCTCGGTCATGGTGCTTCTTTCGGTAGGGGCCGGGGTCCGGCGCGGAGGTGGTCGGTACGAGGGCCTGCTCGGCCCGCGCGAAGCGCGTGGATGATCTGCTCG